>Ga0256840_1000998_pt1 | contig 27696 bp, 31 predicted proteins | sample 355202metaG_FD_185969 | JGI IMG/M metagenome (GOLD analysis project Ga0256840, IMG submission 185969) | Hydrothermal vent microbial communities from Mid Atlantic Ridge, Atlantic Ocean - 355-202 | ecosystem: Environmental > Aquatic > Marine > Hydrothermal vents | place: Atlantic Ocean: Mid... | reverse complement strand
CGTCATATTTATCAAGCAGTTGCTTCTGGATGTGAATTTTTCATTATGGAAGTAAGCTCTCATGCGATAGTGCAAAAGCGTATAGAGGGCATAAATTTTGAACTAAAGATTTTAACAAATATTACGCAAGACCATCTTGATTATCATCACACTCTCGAAGAGTACATTCATGTGAAAAACAGCTTTTTTAGAGATGAGAGTAAAAAACTGATAAATCGTGATGAGAGTAAGGCGGATTTTAATTTTAAAAATGCTTATACTTATGGTTTGGAAAATAACGCAACCTATAAAATGATGGCGTATTCGCTCAATGATGGTATTAGTGGTATTATTCAACATTTTCAAGATCTTGTCCCATTTCATAGTGATTTACACGGTTTTTTTAATCTTTATAACACCTTAGCTGCTTTTGCAGCAGTACACTTGCTCACAGGCAAAACCTTAGAAGAGGTGAGTGATGTTGTAGGCAATTTTGCAGGTGTCAGTGGTCGCATGGAGAGGGTAAGTGCAAATCCAGCCGTCATTGTCGATTTTGCGCACACTCCAGATGGTATGGCGCAGGTGCTCAATGCCCTTAAAGAGAAAGAGTTGCTTGTTGTTTTTGGTGCTGGTGGTGATAGAGATCAGGGTAAGCGTCCTATGATGGGCAAGATTGCAGGTGCTTTAGCTAAAAAGATTTACCTGACAAGTGATAACCCTCGAAATGAAGACCCTGATAAAATTATCGCTGAAGTCAAAGCAGGTATAGATAAGCGTTGTGAACTCTATATCAATCCTAACCGCCGTGAAGCTATTGCCAAGGCATTAGAAGAGCAACTTGAGGGTGAGATTGTATTGGTCTTAGGAAAAGGCGATGAATCGCATCAGATTATTTATGATAAGAGATTTCCTTTTGACGATAGAGAAGTTGTGCGTGAACTTTTAAAAGGAGCGATGGCATGAGTGAAAAAAGAGAGTTGTTAACCATCACCATAGAGATAATTTCAGATGATAATGGCTGGCAGTTAGAAGTTGTCAATACCGTAACAGGCAAAGCCATTATGTGTGAAGATTTAGATAAAATGAATGAGACTATAGAGATGTTTCATGGACTCTATGCTGATCGCGAACTTCAGGTAATGTGGCTCTCGACATCAGCGGCGAAAGATGAGCATATAGAAGAGATACGAGTGTTAATTGGTAAAATTCAAGCAGATTTAGATGCAAATAAATCTTAAGAAGATTATCTAAATTAAAATATAATCTTGTTTCTTGGTATAATACCAAAATTTTTTTTGGAGTAGCTATTATGGGTTTACCACAACCAGCTTTTTATATTTTCAAATGTGAGCAGTCATCACCTCCGGGGATGCCTAAACCATCATGTGTTAGCCCACAGACTCAGGACCTTTTCCAGCATTTAGCACAAACTTTGATGCAAAAAGGTATAATTGGTACAGTACAACCTATCCGTAGTGCATGTATGAACCGTTGTAATGTCGGACCAGTTATGCTAGTTGAGCCAGGTCATGTTATGTACACTCAGCTTGATAAAGCAAAAATTGATCGTATTATCGAAGAGCATATTATCGGTGGAAACATCGTTGAGGAGTATGTAATCGATCCTGAATTATGGGATGATGCGATTTCACCAGCTGATATGGCTGCCCAGATGGGAAGATAAGGAAACACAAATGACTATAGAAATGCTCTACAGTAAAATTCATCGTGCCACAGTAACCGATGCTAACCTTAATTATGTTGGCTCTATTACTATTGACGAAGAGTTACTCGAAGCATCGAAAATGCGTGTTGGACAAAAAGTTGAGATTTTAAATATCAACAATGGAGAGCGTTTTTCTACCTATATCATCTTAGGTGAGCGTGGAAAACATGATATCTGTCTTAATGGTGCGGCAGCACGAAAAGTGCATAAGGGTGATAAGATCATTGTTGTTGCCTATGCCACTTATGATGAAAAAGATCTTCAAAGCTATGAGCCAACAGTTGTCTTAGTAGATGACGAAAATGCCATAACAGAGATCTTAACGAGTATCTAAATGTTTGATAATTTAAACATGTCTGATATGAGTAAAATGCTTGAGGGTTTTCAAGAATCAGCTCAAAAAATGCAAGCAGAACTTGCCTCAAAAGAGTACACCGTCAAAACTGGCGGAGGCATGGTCAAAGTCAGTATTAACGGAGAGGGAGAAGTCATTGACATAGATATTGATGACTCGCTTCTCGAAGATAAGGCTTCACTACAAATTCTTCTTATAGCTGCTTTTAATGATGCCAATAAAATGGTAGAAGATGCGAAAAAGCAGAGTGCTATGGGGATGTTTGGTGGGGCTAATCCCTTTGGACAATCCTAAGTGCTTCGCGCTTTTTCTCTAACACTTCTTTGTACACTTAAACTTTTTTCATGCTCTAATGAGTTCGCTATCTGCCAAGATAAGGCTCGTGATTCTCACGTTTTTCTCAGCGCATACCCACTCTCTATAGTAGTGCAAAACAAGAATCGTCTTATTCTTGCCCCATCTCGTCCTCAGCGCAGCGTGAAAAAGTATGACTCTTTTTTAGGTTTGGCACTTATTGATGATAGGAGTGGGTTTAGATATCCCTATACTTTTCACTCCAAAAGTGATAAAAATATTGCGAGTATCCATGCAAAGGGTTTTATAAAAGGTGCTTTAGAGCAAGAGCAGTGTGGTCTCGATACGCTCGGAGTTTTTTCTACCCCTCTAAAAACGCCTTCACTCCTAAGTGATAGTTGCTGCTCTTTAGTGGGCATGGGCACTTCTCGTGGAGTGATTGACTCTTATTATATAAAACATTTTTTACAATACAATTCAAATGAACTCCAATACGGTGACGCAGGCATCCGTCTTGAGCGCAGAAAAAATGGCTTACATGTAAGCGAGGTAGATCCTTTTTTTCCAGATCAAAAGTTTCAAATCAATGATCAAATTATCGCATTTGATGGAAAAAAAGTGACAAATCTCTGCTCTTTACGCAGAAGTATCCTTTTTGCGAAGATAGCATCACTGCACTCCTTTACAATAAAGCGTCAAGGCAGACTCTTACATGTAAGGCTAAAGATACAAAAACGCCTTGGCGGTGGATTGATGAGCGATACCTTTTTAGAGCGTTTCGGCTTGCATTTTGACTCTAAACTCTGCATCGCTTCTCTGACTTCCAAAGCAGCAAAAATGCAACTTCATGTGAATGATTGTCTTATTCAAGTTAATTTTCATGATGTTCAAAGTGCAAAAGAGATCCAAAAAAATCTTCAAAAGGGTGATATTGATAATGCTTTGCTCTTTGAGCGTCAAAATTTCCAATTTTTTATTCATATCAATGCTAAAACGGGTGAAATTACAAAAACATTAAAGTCACATTTTATCCCGTTACTATAAAAATCTAAAGAGGAAAGTTTATGTTGAAAATTACTATTTTATCACTACTTTTATATCTTTTATCTGGTTGTCTTGCTACAGATTCGAGCAATAATTACAATACACCGTCAAGCTCTTCGAGTTCAAGTTCGAGCTCCACAAGCTCTTCTGATGCTAGTAGTTCTTCATCAGGATCCTCAAGTAGCGCAGATGATAATAGTACGATCTATGACCCAGTAGATGCCATATATGATCCAAACGCTTGTCTCTCAAGCAAATATTCAACGGTCAATGATGCATCTTACAGTGGTGTAAATCCTGGTGAAAATGGTTCTGATTATTTCGAAGTACCGCTCTCTGGTCTCTCCATTCGCTCTGATTATCTTGTCTCTAGTCCTTCTGAAAATGCAAAAACATGGGTGACTCTCTATTATCATACTTTTCCTGATATAAATTTCTTAGGGGAGCAAGGACGCACAACCTATACGAAAGAGAATGAATTTTCTCTTAATTTTGATAGAGCATGGAGTGATCAAAATATTCCTAACGTAGATAATATACTCTATGTTAGAACAAATTCTCATCCAAAACAGTTTTGTTACAGGACTACTCTTGATAATATAGAAGGTGAAAATATCACAGTTATCAAAGTATATAGGTAAGCACTTTAGTTAAAATAAAAATTGTCGATATATGTAAAGATAGTTTTAAGGCAAAATTATGAAAACAGAAATTGTAGTAACTTTTTTGGTTTTGAGTCTCTTTTTTGGTTGTGGCGAAACACCATCTAAGAGTAAGGCACCTACATCACCAACACAAGAGACACAAGCACAAGTGCAATCACAAAGCAACTCCTCTCAGGAAACAGTCTATACAAATAGTTATGGAATAAATACAGAATTTGGTACTCCGCCATCAATTCCGCAATAGTCAAAGGATAAAGTTATGAGATTTGTAAAAAAAATAGCCTCTTATTTACTACCTCTACTCCTTACATGTAACTTACCAGCAGATAGTGATGCGATATATGTACCACTCGCTTCTGAAAGTGTTGATAGTGTTTGGAATCTTATTGGGGTAAATGGATTTAGTGATGGAATTCCCTCTACTGTTACAGCAAGTAGCGGATCATTCTCTAGTGGTTTGACAATTGTAACAGAGACGAATGTGGGTGATGATTTAAAGGTAGAGGAGAGTAACGGATGGTTTAGTATTCAAGCACTCAAAGATTCACCTGTGACTATCACAGCTTTACAAGTTGGAGTGAAAACAAATGGAAGCTCTGCTGATCCAAGAGAAGCTGTTCGGACAATGTATCTGAAGGTTCCTAGAGACATCTCTAGTCCAAATGTGAAGATAGATTATAAGGCATCTTTGGAAAATGAGGATTTTGAGATACTTTTTAATGGTTCACTTTACAATAGCACACTTTCACAGACAGCAACATGGAGTAATCCTGCGTTGGCACAGTCTGGTATCACAGGTGGTGGCTCTGCTCTTGCGGATAGAGTAAAAATTGTTGATATTTTAGATTTTGTTGTAAGTAATAACCCTGTAGATGCACAAGAATTTGATGCATCAAAATATCTTGATAGCACAGGTCAAACTGCAACATTTTGTTATTATAATGCGATCAATGGTATCTGGGAGGTCTATCAAAAAGGGGCTCCTAATGAGGCACAAGATTTTGATAAACTAGAACTTGGAAAGGCGTACTGGGCTAGAGCCGATAGAGTCGATAGCTTAGGTGCTCTTACTAAAGATGATGATGGGGCTATTGCGCTGGTTCTTGGAAAATCAAGCTCTACAACAGGTTTACCAGATCCCGATAGATACCTTGATACTCAAGGTGTTACAAGACTTACAGCTGGCTGGAATATGCTCTCCTTTGACGAGACAAAACCTTATATCCGCCATGCTGCTACAGGCTTGATATTGACAAGCATAGAAAATAATGATGTTTTAAAGATAATAGATAGTTCAGGCTTAAATGCACTCACGCTTCCAGCAGTTGCAAATGGAGCAGATGAAAATGATGCTATAGCGCTTAATAGAGCAATAGAGTCAGCAAAGCTGCGTAATGTACTTCCGAGTGAGACGAATATTAAGTTTTTTAGAGCAGAGGCTGATGGTACTTTTATCGTCCTTTGTGATGAGAAATTCTCTATCACACAGACGACAGGAGGAGGGATTGGAGTCAAAACACTTTTTGATAAAAACCCTTATGTAAATGGAATAGCGACTGCTGTTACGGACCTAAGTGCTGTTATGGCAACATCAGCGTATGGTGAGTATGCGATGCTAATTCAAGTCCACACAGGAGCAGATAGCGCAGATACACTTGGCAGTGCTACTGGGGGATTTGCTAAAATTATCTATAGTGATCAAGATGGGGATACAACAGATGCAAGAAGAGGCATAACCATAGCAGGCACATCAACACTTGCTCAAGCTGAAACACAGATAGAACTTATGGGAGTCACTGTGAATCCAAAAGCGACACAGATAGATACCGATTTTAATGGGAACGCTGATATGTTGATTGTCGCTTCAGAAAATGCTTTTAGTTTAAAAGATGTTACATACATAAGAGCCTTCGATTATACAGTCCCAGGAGCTGGTACAGCAATAACCATAGATATAGGTTCTAGTACATCAGTTGCTGTTACTAATGGAGACGATGCAGATACAGTTGCTGGAAAAATTGATGTTGCCAATTCGGCTGTTACCAACTTGCATGCTGATGATAATGGAGGTAAAATTTATGCCGCCTATATTCAAGATCCATTTGATATTAAAGATGCTGTAAGTGATACGCTATCTCTTTTAAAAGAGAGTCGTACCTCAAGCTATGAGGCGGCTCTTGGTGCTATCTCAAATGTGTACTCTTTAGATAATCTAGCGCGTCTGCTGGTGAATCAGAAAAGTTTTAAGTTTGACGCATTTACAACAACAGGCAATGGAGATATTCTTGCTGAAGCAGATGATACATGGCAGGTAACAACTACTGGGGGAGCAGCCGATACAACTGCTACTATAGAAGGAAATGCAGTCAATACTTACGGCACCTTTAAAGCCATGCTGGATAATATGGCAAGTGTAATAAATAGTAAATTTAAAGATGGCGGCATTCATGCTGCTGCCTACCACACTTATGCAATTCCATCAGGAAAAAATGATGCAGATAGCTTACCCCTTAGTGCAGACTTGGGTGCAGATTTTTATATTAAAGGTATTGATATTGATGATGCAACAATAATTTTTGATAATGCTAGCACTGGTAATGCGGTAGCAGCTAATCCAACTAAAACACCAAGCGGAGACAATAAGATAAACATAGGCAGTGGCGATATAACAGGAGATTTACGCGAAAATCCGGCCTTCTCTCCAAATTTTGCAAATTATGGTCCCCTCTATACGCTTAGAGAGGCAGGTTTTGATACTAAAGCAATGCTTCAGGCAACAACGAAGCTTGATGATACTTCTGGAGATATTAACTGGGCGAGCATAGATATCACAAGAGCAGAAAATGAGTGGTTTAAAAACAATGAGTTTAATCTCTTTAATATAGGGCAAAAATCTGGTTACTGGGCATATCTTGCACCAAAGGCATCCGAGAGTATAGCTATCGCCGCACCATCATTTCAGAGTGCTTATACTTATTACTTTGATGTTACAAAAAATGCAGACGGATACTACCCAACAAGCAATATTTTAAATAATGGGCAGTTACGAGTCACCGTTACGGGATTAAACAATTCAGGTTCAGCAAGTGTCTATGCAATAATAAGTGGTGAAGAGGTAGCCTTAAAGCGCAATGCGAATTCAGATGATTTTACAGCGAAGATATCTGATTATGCGCTTCAAAGCTTTGCTGAGGGCAATATCGTCTCAGTAGCGATACGAGCAGTAAATGGTAAGGGTGAATCTGTAACACAAGAGAAAGCGGTTGAGATAGATTATCAAAAACCAACTGCTCTTAAAGCAGTGGCAAATGCTGATGGCGTTCATATAGATTTAAGTGCGACAGATGCTACGAGATATTATGTCTTTGATAGCTATATCCCAGAGATGAAATCAGGAAGGGACACGATGCTTACAAATAGCTATTTTAGTGTTGATGAAACAGGTTCTTTTAATGCATGTGCAGCATCTGATTATGCTAATGAAAAAACAGTTCGTATTGTGGCAGCAGATGGTCTTATTGATCAGGCAAATCTCTCTGATGCACTTGAAATTACATACAGATCCATGTTGAAAAATGCAGCTTATTTGATGCATGATCCTAGTACCGCTGCACTTAAAACGGTGCTTGGCGATCTCTATGATGCTACATGTATCAAATCAGCGACGCCAATGACTAAAGATGCTGGTGTAAGCATCGCTTCGCTTGATCCCAATAATCTTTTTGTGGCGACGATAGCTTTTCAACCTATTGCTGATGTGCACTTTGATCAGAGACCTGCGCGTGGCTCTCTGTATGAGATTACAAATGGAGCAGGTGCTATTATTAACTTGCAAAGTTGCTATGAATATGGAGGAAAAACATTTTTTATTAAATATAATGGAGCAATATATACAGCTACATTTCCAGGAACAAAAGACGCGGCAGATGCTTCTTACTTAGACCCAATAGATCTAACTCTTGTTAGTGGCAATACAATAGCCTTGCCATGAGAGTGGGATTTGCTTCTTTCCTTTTTTTAAGCACCTTTCTTTACGGAGAGTCTATGCAGAGTATAGATTCCCTACTACAATCTTCACAAGCAAAATATTACAACGGTAGTCATTATCAACTAAAACAAGGGCTAAACCTACTCTACGCACCTAATGAGGGCATCTCTGTAGAGAAGACATTTGATAATACAAGCATAAGATTAGTGCAAGCCTACTATAAGCACGCAAAGCTACAAGCGACTTACTCACCATCGGGTTTACACAAAAAAGGGACACTTTATTTGCGATATATAGAAGCGCAGACTCCTTTTGCGGTTGTCTCAAAAGAGGCGCTCAAGATAGAGATTTACTCATATCGTATTGAAGGAATTTGTAAAAAGATGCAAGAAGATGCAAATTACTCTTATGTAATCGATAGTGGCAAAGAAAAGCGTTTTAGCATCTCTAAAGATGGCTCCATAGCACTGCAGTCTCGCTACTATTCGCACCATGACAGGGGAATTTATAACGATACGCGGGTAGCTATTTTATTTCCACATTTAGATAATGTATCCGCAAAAAGAGTCTTTACTTATGGTCCAGTTGAACCAAAAGTTGTTATAAAATATACCAAAGAGTACGAGGGAAAGAGATTTTATATGTATGATTTTAAAGATAAAAAGTGTTATCTAGGAGTCTTTCCCTCACAAAAGATGCCTCCATTTGCCATACTGAAACAATTATGATAAAATCCACAAAAAATTAAAGTTTAGGTAAAGTGATGCGGTATTTTTATTTAACTCTACTCTTACTAATATCAGCACAGACACTTTTTGCAGCATATAGTGCCCAAAGTAATCTCACGACCACCATAGAAGTTGGTATGTTTGTAAGTGAGCCTGATTCAGTGATCGAAAATATAGATGGAAAATATGATTTTCAAGATGATTTTAAGTACAAACAGTTTAATGCCTCATATTTTGGTATCGATATAAATCACCAATATGCTTATATTCCAAATATCGCTGTGAACTATTTTACGCAACAAGAGTCTCAAAGCACTCCTCTTGATAAAAATATCACTATAGCCAATGATTCTTATACTGGCAAGGTGAAAAGCGTAACCGATTATAGTGTTTTAAATACACTTTTATATTACACTTTTAAGCAAGGGAGCGATTATAACTCAATAATGGGCTACAATCTTTATACAGGGCACTTGGAGGTGGATGTAGGGATAAATATCAAATATATTGACTGGAGTTTTATAATACAAGACCTAAACAACACCCAAAGATCCTCATCTTGGATAACAGTCAAAGGTATCTCTCCTGCACCATACCTCGCTTTTCGTTACAATATATGGCGTATAAGTCTCTATACAAAAGCGAGCGCACTCGCTATGAGTGAAACAGAGATATTAGACTTTGAGGGTGGTGTTATTGTGCAACTTTTTCAAGGCTTGCATCTATCAGCCTCTTACATGTATGAGAGTTTTAAAGCAACAGAAGGTAATGACAAGATAGATTTTATCACAGGAGGCTACAAGGCGAGTCTTCTGTATAAATTTTAAGGACCTCTCTTATGCAACTATTTGAAACATTTATCACCGCGCATCTTCCAAAAGCACCAAGCTTTCATCCTCACTATGAAAAAGCCTTACATGTAATGCTTCTTGCTGGTGGAAAGCGTTTCCGTCCCGCACTGCTTTTAGCTGTTGTAAAAGCGTATCAGCCTCTGCTTATTGGAAGTGCTTATCATAGTGCCTATGCGATAGAGCTTTTACATACCTACTCTTTAGTACATGATGATTTGCCTGTGATGGATGATGCAGATTTAAGACGCGGCAAAGAGACCTTACATGTAAGCTTCGATGAGGTAACGGCAGTTTTAGTTGGTGATGCTCTCAACACGCATGCTTTTGAAGTTTTAAGCGAGGCACCGTTTTCAGATAGAGTTCGTGTGCAGCTTATTCGTGCTTTGGCGAAAAATGGCGGTGCTTCGGGTATGGTTTTAGGTCAAGCGATAGATTGTCATTTTGAAAATATCCCACTTGAGATAGAGCAGATAAAACGCTTGCATGTAAACAAAACAGCAAAACTTATCGCCTGCGCCTTGCAGATGGGTGCTATTATCTGTGGGTGCAAAGATTTAGAGAAAAAACTGTATGATTTCGGGATTGATTTGGGACTTCTGTTTCAGATTCAAGATGATATACTTGATGTAACCCAAACTTCACAAGAGGCTGGAAAAACCACACAAAATGATGGTGATAAAAATAGTTTCGTCACTATTTTAGGCTTTGAGAAAGCGATGCAAGAAGCAGATAAACTTTCTGATACTTTAAGAGATGATTTAGCAAGTTTTGATGAGCGTTTACAGAGTGAACTTTCACCAATACTTACAAAGTATATAAACAGACATAAGGAATAGTAAATGAGTAATGTTATGCGTCAAAAGATGGCAGATTCAATTCGCTTTTTAGCGGCAGATATGGTTCAAGCGGCTGCTTCTGGACATCCAGGTGCACCTATGGGAATGGCAGATATAGCCGTAGTTTTAGGAGAGCATCTTTCGCATAACCCGAAAAATCCTTCGTGGCTTAATCGTGATCGCCTTGTCTTTTCAGGTGGACATGCAACAGGACTTATATATTCACTTTATTACCTTTGGGGTTATGGTTTAGAGATTGAAGATTTGAAAAACTTCCGTCAACTTGACTCGAAAACTCCAGGGCATCCTGAATATGGGCATACAAAAGGGATAGAGATTACAACAGGTCCTCTTGGACAGGGTGTTGCTAATGGTGTTGGTTTTGCAATGGCAGCCAAATATGTAGGCGCGCAGGTAAACTCTGAGATGGCACCCGTTATTGATCATAATGTTTATGTGCTGTGTGGTGATGGGGATTTAGAAGAGGGCTTAAGCTACGAAGCATGTTCTATCGCTGGTCATAACAAGCTTGATAATTTAGTACTGATTTATGACTCAAATCGTATCACTATCGAGGGTTCGACGGATTTAAGTATCTCTGAAAATATTCGTGGACGTTTTGAATCGCAAGAGTGGGAAGTTTTAGAGATTGATGGTCATAATTACGAAGAGATTGATACCGCACTAACACAAGCAAAAGCAGCTACAAAACCATGCTTGATTATTGCACATACAACGATTGCCAAGGGCGCTGACAAGATGGAGGGTACTCACCACTCGCACGGTGCACCTTTAGGTGATGAAGAGATTGCAACTGCGAAGAAAAAAGCGGGTTTTGATCCAGAGAAGAAATTTCATGTTGATGAGGATGTGATGGTGCGTTTTCGTGTAGCCATAGAAGAGGGTGATTTGGCAGAGCGTCAATGGAATCATTCTTTAACAACACTTCCACTTGCAGAACAAAATGAAGCTCTAGCACAATTAATCACTCCTGATTTTTCACGCATACAGTGGCCGACTTTTGATAAAGCAGAAGCGACACGCTCAACCAATGGAAAAGTATTAAATGCCATTGCAAAAGCAATTCCAGGATTTTTAGGCGGTTCAGCAGATTTAAGCCCGTCAAACAAGACAGAATTAAAAGATATGGGCGTTTTTCCTAAGGGGAAAAATATCTATTTTGGTATCCGTGAGCATGCGATGGCGTCTATCACCAATGCTATCGCACTTTATGGTTCTTTGATGCCATTTTCGGCGACTTTCTTCGTCTTTAGCGATTACCTTAAGCCTGCGACGCGTATTGCAGCCTTGAGCGGAATTCAGCACTTTTTTATCTGGACGCATGATAGCATCGGTGTTGGTGAAGATGGTCCAACCCACCAACCTATTGAGCACCTTTCACAATTTCGAGCACTGCCTAACTTCTATGTCTGGCGTCCTGCTGATGGAGCTGAAAATGTTGTAGCGTGGCAGGTAGCACTAGAGATGAAAAACTCCCCATCTGCCTTTATCGGTTCACGCCAAAACCTCTCTGTTTTACCAGAAGCAGTCAAGGGAAGTGCTGCTCAAGGTGGCTATCTTTTAGCTGAAGATGAGAAGGCAACGATAACACTTATGGCTTCGGGTTCTGAAGTAGAGCTAGCCTTACATGTAAGAGATGACTTAGCGAAAAAAGGTATCATCGCCAATGTTGCTAGTATCCCTTGTTTTGATCTCTTTATCGAACAAGATGCCACTTATATAGAGAGTGTTATCAAGCCTCAAAGTAAAAAAATTGCTATCGAAGCAGCGCGTGGTATGGAGTGGTATAAGCTAGCTGATGAAGTGATTGCGATGAATGGTTTTGGTGCTTCCGCACCAGCTGGAGAGCTTTTTAAGAAGTTTGGTTTTACCTCAGAGGCTATTATCGAGAAAATTTTATAACTCTATGGGTATAAACGACTCATCAGAATATAAAAAAAGAAGAGCTTTTTTTGATAGCTTAGTGACACTGTATGGACGAAATGCAGTTGTCGAAGTCTTAGAAGATAAAAGCATAAGCATTCATAAATTGCATCTGTGCAGAAGCAATCGTGAAGATGGTGTGATATCTAGGCTAATAGAGTTGGCACAGCAGCGTGATATAGAGATTGCCTATTATGATAAAGCAGGATTATCGCGTATCTCTAAAAATGCCAAGCAAGACCAAGGTGTTGCTATTGATATTGTTGCTAAAAACTATGCTCATGCTGATGATCTCTTACATGTAAGCTCGGAAAAGGTGCGTTTTATTGCTCTTGATGGTATTCATAATCCTCAAAATCTTGGGATGATTATCCGTTCATGTGCCGCTGGTAATATTGATGGAATAATTTTACCTAAAAAAAATAGTGCAAAGCTTTCGCCTTTAGTGATGAAAGCGAGTGCAGGGACACTTTTTAAGCTTCCTATCTATTATTGCGATAACTTAGAAGAATTTTTGCCAAAAGTGGAAGATTTTAAAATCTATCAATTAAGCTCTTATGCCTCAGAGAGTATCTATTCTCATAAGAGTGGAGCAAAGTCTATCTATGTTTTAGGAAATGAGAGCGAAGGAGTCAGCAAGAGTGTCGCGCTCTGCTGCAACGACTCTCTTGTGATTCCTATGCAAAGAGGCGTAGAATCTCTCAATGTTGCCATTACAGCAGCTTTAATCGCCTTTATGGAGTAGCTTTTACAGCTACAAATCGTAACCAAAAGTATCCAAAGAGCCCCGCGATAAGTGAAGCTGCTAAAATCCCAACCTTTGCTTGAAAGATAGATGTTTCGTTGCCGAGAAATGCTAAGTCTGCTACGAAGATAGACATAGTAAACCCGATACCACCTAAAAATGCAACCCCAAAAATTTGACTCATAGTAGAACCCTCTGGAAGCTTTGCAATTTTAAGTTTGATAGCGAGCCAGGCAACACCTGCAATTCCAAGAAGTTTTCCAAGAAGAAGACCAGCAACAATTCCAAGAGAAACAGGGGTGACAATAGTCTCACCAATAGATGAGAAGTCTATAGAAATACCTGCATTTGCGAGAGCAAAAAGAGGGATAATGATAAGAGAAACAGGAAGGTGCAAGTCGTGCTCTAGCCTTGCAGAAGGAGAGCCAACCGAATCAATTCTATCTTTTACATTTAAAAGAATTGCTTTTTGTTTCTCATGCATCATATGGTCAGTTGCAACAGGGTAGTTGTCATACTCATCAAGGAGATTTCTTGTATGAGTAGTAAAATCCAAAGGAGACCGTTTTGGTTTAGATGGTATTGCCATAGCTGCTATAACTCCTGCGATAGTTGCATGAACACCAGATTCAAGCATAAAAAACCACATAAATAAGCCAACGATAAAGTAAGGTAAAATCATATGAACACCAAGCCTATTGAAGACAATCATCACTATAAACGAAAGGGCAGCCAAGCCAAGTGGAAGCATATTTATCTGATCTGTATAAAAAACAGCGATAACTATAACAGCTCCAAGGTCATCCACGATGGCAAGAGCAACTAAAAATGTTACAAGTGCAGGAGATACGCGTTTACCCAAAAGAACTAAGGCAGAAATAGCAAAGGCGATATCCGTAGCCATTGGTATTCCCCAGCCAACAGCACTTTCTGTCCCATTATTAATGCCAAGATAGATAAGAGCAGGTAAAACCATACCACCGATAGCCGCTAAGATAGGCAAGATAGCAACTTTTATATTTGATAACTCCCCAACAAGAATCTCACGTTTTATCTCTAAACCGATGAGAAAGAAAAAGATAGCCATAAGACCATCATTTATCCAGTGGTGAATGGTGTGTGAGAGTTGCCAAGAGCCTACTTCTAGATTAACCTTAGTATGAAAAAAGTGAGCATACTCATGTGTTAGCGGAGTATTTGCTAATACGAGAGCTAAAACAGTCATAAACATTAAAATAATACCAGTTGTTGTTTGTGCATGTAAAAAGTGCTCAAACGGTGTAGCAATACGCTCAAAAGTTTTTTCCCAAGGGGCATAAATTTTCATAATTCTTTCCTTTTATGATTCTTCTTTCTCAAGTGTACTTAAAAAAGTCTCCATGTCATACTTAACGCGATACTCAGGAGTCATGATATGGATAAGAATATCTCCCAAATCAATCACAATCCACTCATCACTTATATCAGTACCTAAAAATTCTTCGGAAGGTTTGATTTCGCGTTTAAGATGATCAAGAAGAGCCTCTGTATGGCGTGTTCCTAAAGATGATGCGATAATGACGGTATCTACAAAATAATCTTTAGCTTTTAAGTCAAAGACTTCAATAGCTTCAGCCTTGTGTTTGTCGAGGACAGCAGTAATAGTTTCAATGCGTTTTTGCATAGTATTCCTTATAATAATTTATGACGGATGTTGCGATCTCTTTGGGAAGATCTTCTCTTTTTGGTTTCTCTCGAACTTCTGTTGAGCTAATAGACTCGTTTACATGTAAGCATTGGTAAGCCTTGTCAATAATAATATTTTCACGCGTGGCAACCACCCATGTAACACTGTTGTTGAGCTCTTCATACGCACACCATGAAGAGAGTGAGGCTAAATTATCCGCTCCAATGATAAAATAGAGCGTATCGACACCTTTTTTAAAGTTTCTAACACTTTCTATACTAGCGACAGAGCGTTTTTGCTTTACTTCAAAACCACTAATTATAACACGAGAATCATGAACAATACTCTTTAGCCATTCAAGTCGTAACTCAGCTGGTGCAAGAGAAGATGTTTTAAAGGGATTCAAGTAAGTTGGAACCACAATAAGTTTATCAATATCTAACTGCTCTAGTGCAGCATGTATGATACTAAGATGTCCGTTATGTGGTGGATCGAAACTACCGCCAAAGAGTGCTACATTCATTTAACAAGAATTATAGCTAAATTTGGGTAAAATTAAGGCTATTTTATTATCTAAATGTAGGAATATCTATGCAACTCTATTCAATCAAAGATCTTGACCTAGCCTCTAAGCGTGTCTTTATCCGCTGTGATTTTAATGTGCCTCTTGATGAGTATGGCAATATTACTGACGACCGTCGTATTCGAGCGGCATTAGCAACAATTAGTTTTTGTCTTGATCAGGACTGTTGTGTGATTTTAGCTTCACACATGGGACGTCCTAAGGGTGAGTTTAGTGAAAAATTCTCATTAACGCCTATACAACGCCGTCTTCACCAGCTTCTTAAACGGGAAGTGACTCTTGCCAAAGATGTCGTTGGTGAAGATGCTATGAAGCTTCTTGCTAAGCTAGGTAAAGGTGAAATTTTATTATTAGAAAATCTTCGCTTTGAAAAAGGTGAAACTAAAAATGATGATAAGTTCGCTAAAGCACTCGCTGATATGGCAGAGTTTTATATTAATGATGCCTTTGGTGTAAGTCACCGCTCCCATGCTTCAGTAGAAGGTATTACAAAATATTTTGATACCGAGCATCGCGCGGCAGGGTTTTTACTACAAAAAGAGATTCAATTTTTTGGTGTTCTTTTGAAGCGTCCCGTTCGTCCTTTTGCTGCAATCATTGGAGGAAGTAAGGTTTCAGGAAAACTTGAAGCGCTTATAAATCTTCTCCCTAAGGTTGATAAAGTATTTATAGGTGGAGGTATGGCGTTTACCTTTTTAAAACAGATGGGCTATGATGTTGGAAATTCACTTGTTGAAGATGACCTACTAGATGAAGCGCAGCATGTTATGGATGAAGCACGCCGTTTGGGAGTGAAGTTTTATCTTCCTGTTGATGTGGTTGCAGCGCAGACATTTTCAGAAGATTCAGTAAGTAAGCTTGTTACTGCACAAGAGATTCCTCAAGGTTGGATGGGCTTAGATATCGGACCAGCAACTGTTCGTCTCTACCGAGAAGGGCTCAATGATGTGCAGACTGTTTTGTGGAATGGTCCAATGGGCGTTTTTGAGATGGAGAAATTCTCGCGCGGCTCAAGTAAAATCGCTCACTTTGTGGCAGATTCGTATGCGACAACTGTTGTTGGTGGTGGAGATACTGCTGACTTAGTAAAACGTATAGGTGTAGATGAAGAGATGAGTTTCATCTCTACTGGCGGGGGTGCTTCTCTTGAACTTCTTGAGGGAAAAGTTCTTCCTGGAGTTGAGCAATTAATCATAGAAGAAGAGTCATGATTTTAGCAGCAAACTTTAAAAGCAATTTAACACGAGCAAAGACAGTTGAGTATCTTGAAAAAGTAGAAGCGTATAGTGAAGAAAATAGTATTAGCGATGAGGTGATGATTTTTCCACCTGCTTCTGCACTTTGTGAAAAGAGCTTACATGTAAGTGTTGGTGCACAAAATGCTTTTGGCGTTGTTAATGGTGCTTTTACAGGTGAACTTGCCCTTGATCAACTCCAAGAGTTTGGCATTAAAACTATCTTGATAGGTCATAGTGAACGCCGCCATGTTTTGGGTGAATCTCAAGAACTTATTGCAGAAAAATTCAACTTTTACAAAGAACAAGGTTTTCGTATTGTTTTCTGTATTGGTGAGCCTTTAGAAGTTCGAGAAGAGGGAAACAGTGCACTTTTAGCGTATCTTGATGCACAGTATAAAGGCATTGATTTAAGCTACAAAAACCTTGTTATCGCTTATGAGCCTGTTTGGGCGATTGGTACGGGTTTGACACCAACTCTTAATGATGTAGAACTTATTCATGGGGCTATAAGAGAAGAGACAAGCGCACCACTTTTATATGGTGGTAGTGTCAAAGCTGAGAGTGCGAAATCATTTTTAGCACTTGATAATGTTGATGGAGTTTTAGTAGGAAGTGGGGCTTTAAACCCTGATGATTTTTGTAGTATGATTCGTGATGCTGCTAGTTTACAATAGGAGAGAGATATGGTAATGAAGGGTAAAAAAGGTCTTATAGTAGGTCTTGCAAATAATAAATCAATTGCGTATGGTATCGCAAAAGCGTGTCACGAACAGGGTGCTGAGATGGCATTTACATATCTTAACGATGCACTGAAAAAAAGAGTTGAGCCAATCGCTAAAGAGTTTGGCAGTGAGTATGTGTATGAGCTTGATGTCTCAAATGAAGAGCATATGGCAGGTATCGTTACCGAGATAGAGCGTGATTTTGGGAAGATTGACTTTTTAGTTCACTCTGTCGCTTTTGCTCCAAAAGAAGCACTCTCAGAGCCATTTATGAAGACAAGTAAAAAAGCTTTTGCTATCGCTATGGATGTTTCGGTTTATTCATTTATAGATTTAACAAATCGTTTGGAAAGCGTTTTGGCTGATGATGCTTCTATCTTAACGCTTAGTTATCTAGGTGGACCAAAATATATAGTCAACTATAATGTTATGGGTGTTGCCAAAGCAGCCTTAGAGTCTAGTGTACGCTATATGGCAGTAGAGTTAGGCTCAAAAGGGCAGAGAGTAAACGCCATCAGTGCGGGACCTATTCGTACTCTAGCCGCAGCTGGCATAGGTGATTTTAAACAGATTTTAAATTGGAATGAAGCTAACGCACCACTCAAGCGTAATGTAAGTACAGACCAAGTAGGTAACTCTGCTATGTATCTCCTTAGCGACTTAGCATCTGGTGTCACAGGCGAAGTTCATTATGTTGATTCGGGCTATAATATCATGGGAATGGCAGCAGCTGAGAAAGATGAAAATGATAAGGTTGTTCTCTCTTGGGATCAACGTAAAAAGTAGTAATTTGTAAAAAAATCTAAAATATTAACCCTATCTTCCTATAGCAGGCAGGGTATCTAGCATCTCTTTGTGAGACGCTTTCTTTGGCTCTAAAGCTTTTTCTTTGTTGTATTTTTCCCATTTATCGACATAGTTTTGTAGCTTAAAGCTACTGCTATTACTCTCTTTTTTCTTCTCTTTTTCTTGTATTTTTTTCTGCGTAGGCTTCCAATCGTTCTTAAACCAATCATCAAAAGCATTTTGCATACTGCCATTAGAGTGTGTACCACTTGGTGAAACTGCATTGAGAGCCCTGTTTTGTGAAGGTGCTTGTGCCATAAGTATAAGGGTAGATACAATGAGTAGTAATATTTTTTTCATAAAACTTCTTTTTTTCTTAAATGATTAAATTTTAATCATTTATTATGATGTATTTAATAGTATTGTATGATATAATACTTAAACTTTTAAACAACAAGGGAGTTACATGAAATTAGTAAAAATGAGTTTAGCAGCAGCTATTCTAATGGGTGCTTCGGCATTTGCAATTGATAATGTTAAGGTTAGCGGTGATGCTAAATTATTTTATACAACACAAGATGATGGTGACAATTCTCTTTTTTCAAAAGAGGGCGCAGCAGGTCAAGCTGCATTAGGTCTTGGCGTAAGTGCTGATTTAACATCTGGTATTTCTGCAGGGACACACTTAACTGCACTGAGTACACTTGGTCTTCAAGGACAACTCGTAGATGCTGTGTGGGTTGATACAAATGGTGTTGATGATTATTTCTGGTTTGATGAAGCGTGGTTGGCTGGTACTGCTGGGAAGACGACATTAAAAGCTGGTCGTATGGCTCTTGATACTCCACTAGTGTTTACTGAAACTTGGAATATTGCTAAAAATACTTTTGAAGCAGCAGTGTTAATCAATACTGATCTTCCAGGTACGACTTTAGTAGGTGCTTATGTTGGTGGACAAAATGGTGGAACTGTTTTAGCTCCTGCATCAATTGCTCCAGTTAATGCTAACGGTACAACAAACTTTTCACAGTTTTATAATGGTGCATACACTGTTGGTGCAATCAATAACTCTTTTGAGCCACTAACAGTTCAAGCTTGGTATTATGATGCAACTCGCGTTATTCAAGCATATTGGTTGCAAGCTGATTTAAATCTTAAAGGAATTGTTGCAGGTGTGCAATATACTGGTCAAGAGGTTCAAGAGGCTACAGTAGCAGATGCAGATTCTCAAGATGCTTTTGCTGTAAAATTAGGGTATGAGTCAGACATGTTTAATATCTCTGGAGCGTATTCAGCTACTGGTGAAAAAGGTCCAATCAATGTAGGTGCAAACCTTGCAGCATCTGGGCAGTCAAAACTTTATACTGAAGCATGGTGGTATTATGGAATTATTTCCCAGATAGACACTACTGCTTTCAATGTAACTGCTACAGGTTCAGTTGCTGATTATAATTTAGGTCTTTACTATACTCAAGCGGAAGTTGGCGCTAATGATTTAGCTTTTAGTGAGGCAACTTTTGAACTTGCAAGATCTGTTGGTCCTGTAGATGTAGGTCTTTACTATATCTATACAAAATATGATGCTGACAACAATGGTGACGCATACAACACTGTTCAAGCATACCTAACATATAACTTCTAAGCAATTAGAATTTATCTGCCCTTCGGGGCATCTATTTTGGGGTAACCCTTAATTTTTTCATTCATTTCACTACAAGATGCCGTACTCCTTAATAGGCTCTTTCTTCAAAAACGATGCTGTTTTTATCTCCTTTTTAATAAAACAGCATCTTAATTTCTGCTAAATTTTTTACTTTTTGCTATAATGAGACATGGGAAAAATAGATAAATTAGAGGAGATGTAAATGGAAATCCTACCTATGATAGTTGCAATTATTGCATTTGGCGGCATTTTATATGCTGTATATGATGCATTAACACATAAAAACCCTTATCAGTTAAAAAAAAGTTAATTCTAAAAGATGCCACTACTCCTAAAAAAGGCTCTTTATCTTGTTGTGATGTTGCTTTTAATCTCTTTTATCTCCTTTCTTGCGATAAATGCAGCGCCCAACAGCTTTCTCTCTGCGGGAGAGCTAAATCCAAATATGACTCCCGAAGCTATAGAAAAACTCAAAGCTGTATATGGTCTTGATAAGTCCATGTTTGAGCAGTATATAAGTTGGATTTCCAATCTTGTGCAACTCAATTTTGGAGTTTCCTTTGTTAGTGGCCAAGATGTAACAAGTGAGATCTTAAAACGCTTGCCTATAACGTTTATTATGAATATCACTGCAATGCTTTTTGTCTTTTCGCTCTCTATTTATTTAGGTGTCAAAGCCGCGCTGCATCATGAAAAACGACTCGATTATTGTATCCGTCAACTCGCCTTAGTCTCTTTTTCTATGCCCTCTTTTTATCTAGCACTTTTGCTTATTTTGATATTTTCTGTGGGGCTTGATTGGCTTCCTATTGCGGGTCTGCATTCGATAGAGCCTAAAGAGGGTTTTAGCTATTATGCAGATATGGCGTGGCATCTTGTTTTACCAGTAGGTGTTATGATTTTTGTTTCGCTTGGAAGTATGATTATCTACATTCGCTCACTTACCTTGGAAATTTTAAAAAGTGATTATCTTTTTTATGCAAAAGCACGGGGTTTAAGTGAGAGGATAATTTTAAGACGCTATATTATTCCAAATCTTCTGCCACCTATTATCACTCTTTTGGGTCTTTCTCTGCCTGGGCTTATCGGTGGGAGTGTGATTTTAGAGGCTATTTTTGGGATAGAGGGAATGGGACAACTCTTTTATCTCAGTGCATTGAGCCGAGACTATCCTGTTATTATGGGGATACTAACAGTTACTGCACTCCTTACCCTTTTGGGCAATATGAGTGCAGATTTGATTTTGATAAAACTGAATCCTTACGCGTCTAGGTCTTAACTGATCTTATGGTGCGTAAGGTCAGTTTTTAACTCATGTCATCATCAACTGTAACTTTACCAGTCACGCGACGCCACCAAATAGGTGCCATCAAGCCTGTAAAAAGCATAAAAGTGACAATACTATTAAAATACCATCCAAGTGTATCGAGATTATTGATATCAATAATTCCAACTTGATAAAGCCCACCAATAAGAAGTCCCACTAAAATAAGATAAATAATAATACCCGTCGTGCCTAAAGCTTCATGCAAGGCTCTTAAGGCAATCATCCAGATAACAAGCAGTAAGACAAGGAAAAAGAGCACTAAAAGATTAAAAGTTTCCAATCCTATAACATAATGAGCTACATCCCACTCAAGAGGATTCCATGTTCCAAAGACTAAGACAAAACTCAAGATAAGTTTGACATACCAAGGGAGATTTTTTGACATTATTTTTCCTTTTTTTTAGTTAAAGAGTGATTCTAGTGCAGAGATATCGTCTTTTTTCTCTTCTACTGCACCATCTTCTATAGCACCACCGCCATCTTGTTCTACAAGTTCGATAACATAACCTGAAATCATAGAAGCAAGACGGATATTGATACCGCTTTTTCCAATGGCTTTTGATTTTTGATCACTTGGTAAGGTGACAATCGCTTTTAAGTTACCCTCTTCTTCAGAGCCTTCTACTGTTACAGCAGAGATAATCGCAGGTGACATAACACGGGCAATAAAAAGTTCAGGAACAGTTGTGTATTCGATACAGTCTATGCTCTCGTTTAGAAGCTCTTCACTCACTGCATTGATACGCACGCCTTTTACCCCAACCGTTGCACCAATAGGATCGATCTTAGGACTTGTAGTATAAAGTGCGATTTTTGCACGCTCCCCTGGGATACGGGCAGAACGCTCGATAACAACAAGTCCATCTTTTATCTCAGGGACTTCAAGTGCAAGTAACTCTTCTAAAAACTTAGGAGAAGTACGAGAAAGTTCTATCTGAATTCCATTTGCTTTATCTATATTGACACGACGCACAACAGCTTGAACGATGTCACCAACTTTAAAAACTTCACCTTTGATACGACTTTTCATAGGCAAGACAGCGCGAACTTCATCCATCTCGATATAGGTGCTTTGATCTTGATCGACACTCGTTACTCGTCCTGTTGCGATAGTACCTATTTTACTTTTATACTTGCTAAACATATCATCTTCTACAAGACGCTGGATGTGAAATTCCATCTCACGGTGCAGTGACATAGCAGCAGTACGACCATGATCTTCAAGAGAGTGCTCTATCTGAAATTGATCACCAACTTCAATATCATCATCATTCTCTTTGGCTTCACTAAGGGACATATAAGCCTCAGCCTCTTCACTCTCAAGCTCAGGTGCATCATCCGCAACGACGGTGATGACTTGATTGAGCATTAAAGTCTTCGTCTCTTCGTCTATCTCTGCTTCATAAGCATAGTTTGGGTTAATAACACGCTTTGCAGTCTGAACAAAAGCAGTCTTGATGCTCTCTTTGACTTTTTCAGGAGGAAGTCCTTTTTCGTGAGCAATTGAATCAATAATATCTAAAATATTTTCCATAATAATACCTTCTGGTTAATGCGTCTGGTTCATAAAAAAATGGCTACTTGGGTAAGTCAACTTTATGAAGAAATGACATTATAGCATAGATTTAGAGCTTCTTAACGGATTTAAGGGTATAATGCAAAAAATATAAGAAATTACGAAGGAAAAAAATGGAACTGAAAACTGTACGTGTTGAGCCTGATGCTAAGCCAAAAAAGACAGAAGTTAAGAAGATAAATGAACTGCTTGAGAAAAACGAGTCAGTGATTTTATACTTTGATCGTGATAATTCGCATAAAGATTTGTTAGAACTTCAAGATTATTATGAGGCTGAGGGAAAGAGCTTTTATATGAGAGAGATAAAATATGGTCTTTCAGAGAATGAATACATGTACGAGGTTCATATTCTCTAATGGTGAAAAAACTTTTTATTGAGACACTTGGCTGTGCAATGAATGTTCGTGATTCCGAACACATGATCGCAGAACTGAGCGAAAAAGAGGCGTATGAATTAACAACAAATTCTGATGAAGCAGATTTGATAATTATCAATACCTGTTCAGTCCGTGAAAAACCTGTGCATAAGCTTTTTTCAGAACTAGGTGTTTTCAATAAGGGTAAAAAAGAGGGTGCAAAAATTGGTGTGGCTGGTTGTACGGCTTCACATTTAGGCAAAGATATTATCAAGCGTGCGCCCTATGTCAATTTCGTGCTTGGTGCGCGAAATGTCTCAAAAATCGCTACTATCATCCATCAAGACAAGGCAGTAGAGACTGAAATCGATTATGATGAGTCTCAGTTTGCTTTTAAAGATTTTCGTACAAGCCCTTATAAATCCTATATCAATATCTCTATCGGTTGTGATAAGCAGTGTAGTTTTTGTATCGTTCCACATACCCGTGGGGATGAGATATCTATCCCTGCTGATTTGATTGTTGCAGAAGTACGAAAAAGCGTCGAGCGTGGCGCAGTAGAGGTCTTTTTACTCGGGCAAAATGTCAATAACTACGGCAGACGTTTTTCAAATAGCGATGAAAAAGTGAATTTTACAGAACTTTTACGCCGTGTGAGTGAGGTTGATGGCTTGAAGCGCATCCGCTTTACTTCACCGCACCCTCTGCATATGGACGATGAATTTTTAGAAGAGTTCGCAAAAAATCCAAAAATCTGTAAAACGATGCACATGCCTCTTCAATCTGGCTCAACGACACTACTCAAAGCGATGAAACGCGGTTATACAAAAGAGTGGTTTTTAAACCGTGCTCAGAAATTGCGTGAATTGGTTCCTGATGTCTCTATCAGTACGGATATTATTATCGGTTTCCCAGGTGAGAGTGAAGAAGATTACCAAGATACCTTAGATGTGATGCGTCAAGTGGAGTTTGAGCAAGTTTTTAGTTTTAAATACTCACCTCGTCCTATGACAGAAGCAGAAAAGTTCACCAATGTTGTTGCGCCTGAAGTTGCTTCTGCGCGTCTCAGTGTAGTACAAGATTTGCATAATGCAACCTTGGATGAGATAAAGCACCGCAATCAAGGTAAGCTTGTGGAGGTCTATTTTGAGGAGTTGCGCGCTGATGGATTTGTGGCAGGACGCAGTGATAATAACTTACTTGTAAAAGTTAAAGGAAGCAAAGAGCTTCTAGGAACAATTCAAAAAGTCCGTATCACTAAGCTTTCAAGACTCTCTTTCGAGGGCGAACTTATAGAATGAAAAAGCTAAAAAAGCGTATTTTACGGAGCACAGCACTTGCTCTTGTGCCTCCTATAGGAACGCTTTTAATTCGCCTTATCTATCTTACATGTAAGAAAAATTTTCATATCAACAAAGCTATCGGAGAGAAGCCTGTTATCTTTGCTTTTTGGCACGGTGACTTGTTGATGCAACCCTATCTCTACTACCAATTTCGTCAAACTCCTAAGGCAAATGTCTTAATAAGTGATCATTTTGATGGTAAAATAATTGCAAAAATTATGGTCTATTTTAAGCTAGGTACTATTCACGGCTCTTCTAACCGAAGCGCGGTGCGTGTTTTGATGCAGGGGATTAAATCTTTAAAAGATGGCTACGATATCGGTATTACTCCTGATGGTCCAAAAGGTCCTCGCCATGAGGTCTCTGATGGGGTTATCGCGATGGCACATAAGAGTAAGGCTAAGGTTGTTATCTTCTCTTGCGTGCCTTCACATTTTTGGCAACTCAGTAGCTGGGATAAGTTTACTATAGCCAAGCCTTTTTCTACGCTTGATTTTTATGCATCTAGGCCTTTTGATTTAAGCGATATGAGTATGGATGAGGCCAAAGTACTTATAAAAAAGGAGTTGATGCGCTATGCGATTTAATAATATTTGGCTTATAGCTAGCTTTGCAACACTGATTTTTACTGTAGCGTACTTTTTTCTTAACCCTTCGTACGAGCGCTCTTTGGAAGCGAGATTTCATTATGCGATGGGTGATTATAAACAGGCTCAAGAGTTAGCGACAGAGGCTTTTAAGATGAATGCCTATAACCGCATGGCATCAACAGTTATGACACAGTCACAAACAGCTATGAAATTTGTCAATTACATACAAGAGTCAAAAAAATATATGAGTGAAATTGCGCAAATCGCTAGTGGCGATGGGGTGAGTCGCGCAGATAGGGCAAAAGTAAAGATGATATGTGAAATTATGATCGCTTCTTATACCAAAATAGCGGCTACGGTTTTAACAGATAAAGACCTTATCGAAGAGGCCAAAGAGTATAACGATAAATTTAAAAAGCTTTATGATGATATTGTTGCAAGACAATAAAAAAGTATTTTTAGAGTATCTGTATGATATTCGTGGGTATTCAGACCTTACATTGAAAAGTTATGATGAGACACTTAAAGAGATGTTTTTTTATAGTGATATTTCTTGTGAAGCAGATGCTTATGTGATAGAATTGATGCCATATAGACTCCATATAGCCTCACAAAAAGCGAAAACAATTTCTCGTAAACTTAGTAGCATAAGAAGTTTTGTCAGTTTCTTACATAAAAAAGGTATCAAAGTCTCTTTACGCTCAGATGAGAGTATAAAAGTGCCCAAAACACTTCCTAAACCCATCTCTCACGAGCATATTCTCTTAGCTTTAAAGGAGGCTTCTTTGCAAGAGCGATGTATTGTATTGATGCTTTATACTTTAGGATTGCGAATTTCAGAGTTAGCATCCTTGCATGTAAGCCAAATAGGTGATGAGTGGATACGTGTTATTGGTAAGGGTAAAAAAGAGCGTACCATTCCACTTTTAAGTCAAATTGTTGCGCTTATTAGTGAATATCGCTCCGCTTATCAGCCTAAAGAGTATATTTTTGAGCGCAATGGTGCAAAATTAAGCGAAAATAGTTTAAGATATATCATCACAAAAGTCTTTCAAAAGGCAGGTATGAAAGTGACACCACACCAGTTGCGTCATTCGTATGCGACTGAGTTGCTTAATCATAACGCACGAATAGCTGATGTCAGTGAACTTTTGGGACATGCCTCCATGGCAACAACACAGATTTATACCAAACTAGGATCTGCGTTAAAAATGGAAAATTATCTAAAATCACATCCACTCTGTAAGGATAGTATTCATGGGTCTTCTTGAACACCTTTACGCAAAAATATTTATTGCTATCATTGAAGATGGTGAACGCATTGATATCGCAACACAGGTGATTAGTGGAGGTAAAAAGGATGATGATTTTCAAAGTTTTGAGAGTTTAGAGGAGCTGAAGTCATATATTCAAGATCTTCTTGGTGAATCTCCTTATTATTATATCTCACTTTTAAATAATTGCTCTGATCAAGGCGCATTGCCTACTTGTGATAAGCTAAAGATGCGTGATTTTGCTGATGTAAGTCTTAGTGTAAGCTTGTGTATGGATAAAAAATGGGCACTATATAGTTCAAGTGGACTCCTTCAAGCCCTTGAGAAACGCCATCAAAGCTATGGACTTGATTATATTTTTTCTCCTTTTACAATTTTGCAGCATTTTTTTAAGGATAAGATTAAAGAAGTTCTAGGACTGTATGTTTTAATTCAAAACGAGAGTCTTTGCATTGCTGTGTTTTCGCAAGAGAAACTTGAATTTGGCATGTATGTAGTGACAGATGCTGATGAAATTGCATTGACACAGAACTCTTTAGAGAGTAGTGGAGGGTTTGAGGCAGGTCTTGATGAGGTGGAAGATGAGATTGATTTTGATGATTTGAGTGTGCTTGATGATATTGAGGCGCTAGACAATATCGAATCACTTGATGATATTGAGACCCTAGATGATATGGATAGCATAGAGAGTTTTGAAGATTTTGCAGAAGAGTCAGATATACTAAGCATAGAAGAACCAGATGCTAGTGATGAAGAGAGCATAGAGGGTTTTAACTTAGATTTTTACCGTTTTACTCTTATTCAAGAGGCTTTAAAAAAGTTTTATAGTGATGATGCGTATGAGTCAGTATTTATTGAGGCTGTTTTTATTGCTGATGCGGTTGGGATAGGTCAAGATTTAAAAAGCTATCTCGAAGAAGAGCTTTTTGTCACACCGATAGTGAGAAAGATAAATTTGTCGAAATCCCTGCTAGAACTTACGAAAGATGAGGTAGCGCATGCGTCGTAGTTTTATTAAGCCTAGAGCAAAAAGTATTATTACACCGCAGTTACGATTGGTGCTTATCTTTTTTGGGATTACGCTTTTTATGTTAGTTGGAACCTATGGATTTCTCTTCTTTAAAACTTACAGCTTTGCTCAAAAAACTGCTGAGGCACGGCTTAATATCAGTGAGTATAAAAAATCTTTGCAGACTTTTGAGAAAGAAATTCTTTTTATTGATAAAGAATTTACACAATCTGAGCAGATATACACCTCAAATACTATTCTCAAAGAGAGTATAAAAAATCTCTTTGATTTAGTGCCTGAGCGTATCACACTTAGTCAAGCAAAACTAGATAAAGATATGCTTGTTCTGTATGGAGTGACACCAAACAAAGATATCTATGAATTTATGCTTCATGCGCCGTTACGCTC
>Ga0256840_1000997_pt1 | contig 27705 bp, 24 predicted proteins | sample 355202metaG_FD_185969 | JGI IMG/M metagenome (GOLD analysis project Ga0256840, IMG submission 185969) | Hydrothermal vent microbial communities from Mid Atlantic Ridge, Atlantic Ocean - 355-202 | ecosystem: Environmental > Aquatic > Marine > Hydrothermal vents | place: Atlantic Ocean: Mid... | reverse complement strand
TTTTATATATCCTGTATCAGTAGTTTATATGATAAATGTGTAGTCTTTCCTCGGTCTGTCATCCCAATTTGAGTACTTTTTACTAAATCTCTGGAATAGATGAATCTCTATTTCGTGATTTGGGTATCACTTTAATAAAAAATTTAGATGCTCTATGTTATATTTAGCTATAAAATGTTTTATTTAGGGATATGTGTTCTTAATCATTAAAATATACTAAAGGTTTTATCATGAAAAAAATATCTAGAAATTATTTGACCTTATTGGGTCTGCTATTTACACTCATAGTCTTCCCTGCTTCACTCTTTGCTGAAGGAGCTTCAAACACCCCAAGTGTCTCTATTTCTCCTACTACTGCTACAGTAGTAGAAGGGGATTCTGGCACTAAAACACTCAACTTTACTGTAACCATAAGTGAGTGTCCAGACACTTTACCTGTAAAAATACGGATTAAGACTAGAAATGGGTCTGCGAACGCTGGTTCTGACTACATAACATTTGACACTGCTGTCCAATTTGATGCAACTTTAGGATGTACCACATCTATACCTGTAAGTATCCAAGTCAATGGTGACACTATCTTTGAAGGAGATGAGGTTTTTTATCTTGATGTACTTAACAATGGTACACATACTGACCAAACTTTTTCTTTTGGACCAAAGACAAGCACCATTACTATCACTGGTGATGATACAAACCCTAATGCCAACCTACGCATCACAAAAACAAATGATATATCTCCTAACAGAGTAGTTTTAGGTGATCAGATACTCTACACTATCGTTGCAACCAATGATGGACCACAAAGCAGTACCATACAGGTCACTGACACCATTCCTGGGGGACTTTCTTTTGACTCTGTATCTGACAACTCTTCAGATTTTTCATGTAGCCATGCAGGAGGTACTGTGACCTGTTCAGGAAGTAGAAACTTCGCTGCAGGGGAGAGTGTTACTATCTCAGTACTCGCAGATGTAGATGCTTACGATGCCAACAATGCCATAGACTTATATAGAAATACTGCTCATGTTAGCTCCACTGCAGGAAAACCTGATGAAAACCCCTCAAACAACACTGCTACAAGTGATGTACGCATCCATAAAATTGATTTACGCGTGACTAAATCTACCTCTACTCCAACAGTAGCGAATATTGGTGACCCTATTGTATTTACCCTAACAGCACGCAATCAAAAGCCTCAAGAATCAACCATTTCACTCACAGATACACTACCTGCAGGTATGACGCTAGTGAGTGTTACCATCACCTCAGGTCCTTCGGATTTCAGCTGTAATGCAGACCTAGGTACCAACACTGTCACTTGTGGAGGTACACACGAGTTTGAACCAGGTGACGTTGCCACCATCACCATCAACGCTACAGCTGCTGCCAATGGACGGCACTACAACACAGCCACAGTCACTTCACCAGAAGGCTACCCCGAGTCAACTACTAATAATAATAGCGATAATGCCTATGTAGATATTGGTGCAGTTGTAACTAACGATATTATCAATGCGAGCAAGACAGTATCTCCACCTGCTGATACAGTAACCTATTGGGTAGGTGATACAGTTACTTTTACTATGCAAGCCGAAAATAGAGGTGTACCTACACAAGTACGTATTATTGATTGGTTTAATACAAATGGTTCAACCAATGGTGCTTTTGAGTTTGTAAGTGTAACCGATGGTGCTGGTGTTCCTATGAACTGTTCTAATAGTGGAAGTACTTGGGCACAATGTTTTTCACAATCAATTTTAGTGCCTTCTGGTAGTCTTTTTACTATGATTGTCCAAGTCAAACTTAAAAAAGTTGGAAACGTCTGTAACCGTGGACATTTCTACAAAGGGTATCCAGACTCTGGGGGAGGTACTCAATGGACTAGACATGCATATGACACTGTATGTTTTAATGTTCAAGCCCACGAAGCACCCCCTGTACTTAACGCCACAAACTTCAACATCACTCCAGATGTTGCCATTACGCCAATTGATTTAAAAACTGTGACAACTGACCCAGATACACCTACTAGCGACCTCGTTTACAGTGGAGCTACTGGTTTGCCCTTAGGACTAAGTATGGATGCCAGTGGGGTCATATCGGGGACTTATGTGCATCCAGGTAGAGGTCCAGTACATGCACCATTTACCGTGACAGTCACGGTAACTGACCCTGAGGGACTTACAGATACGGATAGTTTTACTATTACGCTTGTACCACCTACGATACAAGCAAATCATAATGCATATAGAGTACCTATACTTTCCACCTTCTCTGGTAACCTTATCACCGAAGTCACAACAGCATGGTGGGGAACTGTATATCAAGCTGATGAGGGGGTAGACCTTCAAGTCACAAATATTATCGATTCTTCTTTAAACCCAAGCACCCTCACATGGGCAAGCAATGGAGATTTTACCTATGATACAAATACAACAGCTCCAAATACTTTCGACATTTATCTATATACCATTGAAGACAAATATGGACAATCAGATCAGGGATTTTTTCTTGCACTACTCTATACTCCGCCTATAGGTGCGACTGATGACAACTATGCTACAGGGAAAAACACACCTCTCTCTGGAAATGTACTGACAGATAACACAGGTAATGGTAGTGACTTTGGTGATGGTATACATATTATCAGTAACACCACAACAAGTAATGGTTCACTCACTCTAAACAATGATGGAACATTTACCTACAATCCAAACCTTAACTACACAGGTAACGACAGTTTTACCTACGGCATCACCGACAACTACGGGCAAGAGAGTAACGCAACAGTAACCATCATAGTAGGAGCTGTTTTCATACAAGGATATACAGATTTTGCATTGGTAAATCCTCCCAATACCCGTAACATCATCGGTAATTTCATCTCTACAGGTAACACAGTGCAGTGTGTGACTGACAAGTTGGGAGATGCTAACGAAAGCAACTCATTTAACGGTGCTTGTACCAATAATCCAACCATAAACAACAACAACCGTATGACAAGATACATAGATATAGATGGTAATGTTACGGCAAAAGGACAAAGTACATGGAACTCAAGTTCTTCTACCTTTACACTCCCCGCGAACTATGACCAACAAGGAGGTCTAGGCATAGCATGGGCAGCACTTTTTTGGCAAGGTTCAATAAACAATAAATCTTTCTTTAAACAACGTAGAGCATATCCTACTGGAGGAACATACGCCTATAAAGAGATTACCACTAATGAAATTATTGATTTAGGTACAAGTGGAGCAAATGAAATCCTTGTTCAGATAGACGGAGCCTTAAGCTATACACCCATAGAGTCAGACACATTTTACAATGATTTGATCCATACTGTAGGTGGCACAAACTTTGGAGGCTACTATGCTGCGTATGCTAACATCACTACACTACTTCAGTCATATAACCTAGCTGCAGGAAACCATACCTTTACTGTTGCAAATATTATATCCAATGAAGGACGCGAACATATAGTAGGAAATTATGCTGGTTGGACGCTGGTCATTATCTATAAAGAAGATGTTGCCAATGGTAAACCACGAAACATCTCTATTTACAATGGGTATCAAGCCATTGGTAATGGAGGTACTTCTAGTGTCTCTTCCAAAGAAATCACCATCTCTGGGTTCAAACTACCTAAAGCGGGAGATGTAAATGCAAGTATCTCTGCTTTTGTAGGTGAAGGTGAAAAGATATATGGTGGTTCACCCCTTGTATATGACACTATGATTGTTAAAGACCTAAATGGTACTTCTTTCTCTATACCCACTGCTGACCCAAATAACATTTTTGATGCTACATTAGCAGGGGTAACCAGAGCCATAGGAAATGACAACAACATCAACAACACAAATGGTATAGATGTTGATGCCTACGATATTTCTTCTGCTATGACTACCATGCGTGATCATGATACAAATGTCTCTAGCCTCATCATCGGTATCGCTTCGCTAGATACAAATCTAGCTGATGGAGATGACAGTGACTACGTCACAGCGAGTATGTTGGCATTTTCAGCAGAACTTTACAAACCACAAATTTGTTATGACTATACTTTAGATTTGGACGGCTATATCCTTGAATCTTCAGACAATGAAATAAAAACTACTTTTGGTGACCAAGGTACTCCACTTACGACCCGTGTATCTATCAAGTCAGAAGAAGGTGACTTCGTGTTAAGAGATGTCAACATCTCTTACAGCATCGTCAACACAGCACAAGTAAAATATGTGACAGATAGTGTGGCTATTGCCCCTAATGGTATCTATTCATACATCCCTGCAGGGACAACTGGATTAAACCAAGCATACAACCAAACTATGAATGGATTTGGACTATATATTGGTGAAGGAGCAAACTCTGTACCAGGTCCTGGTGGTAGCATAGATGCATTTGAGACACGCTACATTAGGTTTGATGGTAACCTAGAAACACCTGACATTGACACAAAATTTGATTTAAGTATGAATTATCTTATCAACTATGGTTCTGGAGATTTAGCACTCACACACTCTTTTGATCAAACTCAACTTTGTGATGGTACAGGGATTTACAACCCTGCAAGAGGTATCTTTAATGTGACCTCTCACCAAGCAGATGATGGTACGGGTATGGACTATAACCTTTTTACTCAAATAGCACAGCGTGATTTTAGAGTAAAAGTATTTAGCTATGACACAGACTATACTACGTTAATAGATGTTGACAACTCTGTGGAGATAGAGATGTTTAATGCAGGGAACTTTGAAAGAGATATCAACGTCTCATGTTACAACCCTGATGGAAATATCACTTCACCTATCTTTGTAAACTTTGAAAATGAGTCTATGAAATCCATACCTAACATTCGCTACGATGGAGCCATAAGAAACACAGGATTTAGGATTTGGTATCTTCTTAAACCAGATGGTAGTACAGCAGAAAACAACTGTACCTCTCGTACCACACCAGCTAACTGTTTCAACGATTTGTATAGTGCAGAATACCCTGCAGACACTTTCTGTAACACAGAATGTCAACCTGCAAATACTCAATGTTACCCATGTTTACGTAAGTACTATGGTAAACCTATTTGTTCACGAGATAACTTCTCTGTGCGTCCTGAAGCATTTGTAACAGCAGTTATAGACAGTCAGCAAGATGTCGATACATCAGCAGCGACACAAATACCTTTGGCAAACAGTAAAAGTCCAACCCCTTTAAACCTTGTTGCAGGGTATGCCTATCGATTTGACATTAACGCTACGACGTACCTAGGAGATACAGGAACACGTGGATACCACCAATACTTCAACCAATCTCAAAATGCCAACTATGCTAAAATGGACTGGCACCCAGGTACTAACACTGTCACAGGATGTAATGATATCAATGAACATAACATCTCTACACTACTCTTTAATGGAAGCAGTGTTTCAGGCACCAATGCACAAGTAGAAATAGTCACACAAGTAGGTCAATACGAATTTAAACTAAGAGATGAAAACTGGACAGCAGTAGACTGGCTTGATACGCTTACAACTCACCACAGTGCTTCAGGTTTTGATGGCGGAGATGACTGTACTCTTGATGGTGTTGTTACTATCAAAAATAATGGTCTAAAACAAGGGTGTTATGTAGACAGCATACATACACATCCAGATGGTCTTGGTTCTTATCAAGAACTCGTTACACGTTATTATCCAGATCGTTTTAACCTAAGTGGGCTTAGCATAGGTGCAGGGCCAACACTTGCTAGAAATTTTGTCTATGTCAACACACTTGATGGTAACTACCCTCTAAGTGGTGATGAAGATATGTCATACAACATTGTAGGTAGTGTTGCTGCGGTAGGCTACAACGATGAGTCTCTAACAAATTTTGTTAGAGATTGTTATGCTGAAAATGTAAATTTATCGCTTACCTATACATTTTTAGGTGCAGATGCAGCTGCGATACAGCCATTTACCTATGATTTAGAAAATAGAGATACAATACAAAACATACAAACATCAAAAATACAAAATACTTTAGCAAATGCCGTAGCACTCGGTAGCCCTGCTATAGCAACCATAACACAAAATGCTTCCCAATTCATAAAAGAGATGAATGGAAGTCTCTATGTTGACTTAGGTTTCAACTTTAACAAAAACAATAGTGTCCCAAATAACCCACGTCGTATTCAGTTTACTGAGTTCAACACCTCTTACGCTATACAACCTGCAGCTCTTTCTGTAGATGGTCTCACAACACCACACCGTATTGAGAACAATACAACTATAGATATTGCAAATAACATTATCAACTTCTACTATGCAAAAATAAGACCATCTCAAACATTTTATGATGACATTACAGGCATGACAGTCACTACACCAATCTCGGTTAGTATCTATTGTGATCCTGTTCTAACAAACTGTCCTTTAAGGGGGATACCTCTTGCAAGTAGAACCAATGAATTTAACTGGTGGACAGCAACACAACACAATAATGATGTACAACAACGAGATGGGAATGTAGTATTTCAAGCTCCTGCTAGCAGTACTCTAAGTACACAACTCCCTCCTGTGGTCAATGGCGTAAATGCTGCACTTACACTGACTAGAGATGCCAATGCTACATTGCCACTCACGGTACCTGTAAACTTAGAAACAAATATTGCAGGGGTAAACTACACAGATAGATGGCTCATCCATACCCCTACAGGTGTAGCTCTTCCACTTTACAAGGCACGGTTCATAGGTACGGGGACATGGAGTGGTGTTGGTCAGACTGGTAACGTGGTAGGAGATACTATCAGCGATAGAAAATCACAACGAATAGAGCGTTAGATGTATCCTCCGCATTTACGTAAAGCCATAGCCATGATAGAGTTAATCTTTGCTATCGTGGTCATGGGCATAGTGATGATGTCAGCACCTATGCTCATAAGTACTGCAGCTAAAGGTACTAGCGTGGCACTTAAACAAGAAGGTATCGGGCAGGCCCTAGCAGAGATAAACATCATACTCACCCACCCTTGGGATGAGAACAATACAGATACCACCTGCATACCCCCTGTACTTAACGTAACTAACGGAGATGCAGAACTAAACCAAGCAGTAGTAGCACTAATTCCTACAGGACGAAGAGTAGGTGTTGAAAACAGCAGTACTTCTCATACTTTTATCTGTAACTCTCAACAATTTAATGCTTCATGGCCTTTGGGTTCTGAAGGTGGCATAAATAATGACATAGATGACTTTCTAGGAACTACACTAAATGTTATTGCAGGTGGTGCGGGGGGTAAAGATTATTTAGATACTACCACTGTGGGTATCGCAACCAATGTACAATACATTGAGGACAACGCAACATATAATCTTGCAACCATTACTTATGCACCTGCTGCTCCAGCACTAGGAAGTACCAACATCAAACAAATCAATGTCACACTCACAAGTAACCCTGGTGGAGCTGCAGATGCTTCACTAGATAGCAACATCGTACTCACAGCATTTTCTTGTAATGTAGGTGGATTTGAGTATGCTAGAAGGACTATGTGATGCAGATAAAACATGCGATGCGAAATGCTTTTACTATGTTAGAACTGATTTTTGTAGTGATTATCTTGGGTATCGTGGCTTCTATTGGTTCTTCTATTATCGCTGATGTCTATACAAGCTACATCGTAGAGCGTGGTCAGTATCGCTCTAACATCAAAACAGAAACAGCCCTCAGCCAAATAGCAAACCGTTTACGCTACGCCATACCTGGTACCGTAGGATACAGAACAGCTATAGGAAACGCTTTTGTTAACCTTTCTAGTGCAGCAGCCGTACCTGCAAATGCCACAGTGTTACAGTGGGTAGGCTATGATGGAGACAGCTTTGAGGCTATTGATTCAGGTGCTGCTACTGGAGCTACCAGACGTCCAGGATGGAGTGGGTTTTGTGATATAAATGCATATGTTCCTGCTGCTACAGCTCTCCCTACCCCAGGGTCCAACATGGCTCTAGCAACTGCCATTGTTGCTAACCTAAATGGTAACATTGCAAATGCACAAATCTATTTTCCTGATGGGACAAATTATGGTATCGCGGGTGGAGCAGGAGAATCTATTACTTTAGATGCTGCTATCCCTGTAGGTAGTGAAATTTACGAACGTTACAAACTTGCTTGGACTTCCTATGCACTTTCTGTAGAGGGTGATGATTTGTTTTTGTATTCTCATTTTGCACCTACAGTTGCTAGTCCTTTAGCTGGTGGAAGTAGAAACCTACTCATGGAAGACATCGCAAACTTTAGGTTTCGGGTTACTGAGGGTGCGATACGTATCAAGATATGTAAAGCAGAAGGCACCCTAGACATAAATGATACAGTACATGCTTGTAAAGAAAAGGTGATATTTTGATGAAAACATATAGTATGAGAAAAGCCTTTTCTATGATAACTGCTATCTTTTTGATAGTCATTATGGCATCTATCTCTGCCTTTGTCATGAACCTAAGTGGGAAAATAGTCAAAACAACCTCTGCACAATACAGAAATGCCCAAGCCGAACTCTATACAAAAAGCTATATGGAGTTTGCAGTGCTAGCGATACAGGGTCATGATAGGACTGCTGTTCCTAACTGTGTACAGCAAATAAATGGTCAAATTGGAGGGCCAGTTAATATTGGTGGATACCGTATCAGGGCTTTAATTTCCTATATAGGTAACACTTCTGTTACAGGTACTGCTCCAGGCTGTCCTGCAACACGTCTCTTAACAGCTGGCATAGTCACACCAACTACCCCACTTAGTGCCATCATAGATGTCTATGTAACTTACCAAGATATGGACACTGCTGCTGGACTCATTATGACTGTCCATAGACGTACCATACAAAAAATATAAGGATGACAAGATGAACAAAAAAGCGTTTACCATGATAGAACTTGTCTTTGTCCTTGTCGTGATTGGTCTACTTGCTGCCATGGCTATGCCTAGGATGGAAAGAGACAACAGACAAGAAGCAGCAGACAACATACTCTCAGCTGTACGCTACACCCAACACCTAGCACTTCTTGACAACAAACAACTCTATGATGATCCACAATGGCAACGAAAATACTGGCGTATTTATTTTGGTACATGTAATGCTGGAGGTCTTTTTTATACCATCGGTTCAGATGCTGACATGACAGGAGCTCCCAATGCCGTTGTCGATCCAAATGAATCTGCCATAGACCCTAGCAATGGAAAACTCATTTGGAGAAACAATCTAACCTGTAACCCTAATCCAAATCTAAGCAACAACACACTCCTAGGTGAGAACTATGATGTAACCAACATCGCTCCTTCAGGTGGCTGTGCAAATCAACATATTGCTTTTGATCACTTAGGACGACCTTATAATAGTCAGTATAACAACAGTGCAGTGCCTACCAATGCTGGACATATGACAGCTGATTGTATACTTACATTTTCTTCTACTAATGGTACTTTTGATGACTTTAACATTATTATTACTCGCGAGACAGGGTATGCTTATATCCAATAGACCTCTACTAAAATGCTTTCCATTTACCCTTCATTAAGAGAGTTCAGTTACAATTAAGTATGGGCATCGAAAGATGTGCATACTTAAAACTAAAGGAATTATCATGAAACGTAGTATTACAGGTAGACACTTTGACTTAACAGAAGCTATTAAAAATTATGCCCAATCCGCGGTGGATGTTGTAGACAAATATAACCTAGACATCACCACAGCAAATACAGTCATAAGTAAAAGTGAAAAAAAAGGGTTTACGGTTGAATTTATCATAAACTTAAAAGACAAAAACACCATCGTAATCACACAAAATGATAAAGATGTTTATGCTGCTATAGACCTTGCTATAGAAAGAGTAAAAAAAGCTCTCAGACGTCACTCGGACAAAATAAAAGGGCATCGTATCATGTCATTTAAAGACATGGGTGTAGAAGCAGAAGCAGTAACAGACCTAGACGCAGAAGAGATAGAGATAGTCCCTATGGATTTAGAACTTCATAAACCAATGGATTTTGATGAGGCAGTAGATGCTCTTAGAGATGAGAAAAAAAGACAATTTATCGTGTTTAACGACCATGAAGGCATTATGAGAGTCATGTACAAAAGAGCTGATGGAAAATTCGGACTCTATTAATAGACCGTAGGGGCAGATTCCATATCTGCCCAATGAAGTTGGATAGTTAAGGGCAGATATTGAATCTGTCCCTACGATTTCACACGCTCTTTCGCGTAAGCCACAATCTCCTCATCTTCACCCATATCTAACCATTTAAACTTTTGACCACTCTGTATGGTACCATCGAGTATATCTCCACTATCACGAAATTTTAAATCTAACTTTGCGATGTCAAAACCGTTTGTGGTCTGGCAAAACTGTGTAAGTCTTTCTGAGGGTTTAAAGTTGGAGTAGAGGTAGCACCAAGACTTTAACCCGTTACGCCCTACACGACCTCTGAGCTGGTGTAAAGTAGCTAGTCCTAGTCGTTCAGCACCTACTATGACTATGAGTGTAAGTCTTGGTAGAGAAATACCTACCTCTACTACAGTCGTAGCCAGTAAGATGTCTCCCTTTTCTCTAAACTCTAAAAGTACCTCTTCTTTTTGTTTGTCTTTGCCATGTGTGAGATAGACATTGTCAAACTTACTCTCCCAAAACCCTCTACTTTCTTCAAGAGACTGATACGGTACTTCAGTGCTTTCTTCAACCAAAGGGTATATGATGAGTACTTGATGCTTTTTTGCTATCTCTTCTTTGATGTGTGTTAGCAGGTTTGGGAAGTCTTGTTTGCCTATGGTTTGTGTAAGTACTTCTCTTTCAAATGGCGTGGTGGTGATGAGTGAGACATCGAGTAACTCAGAGTCCATCATAGCTTGTGTTCTAGGTATGGGTGTAGCAGAAAACTGTATGAAATGGGGTTTAAGTAGAGGGGTCTGGTGATTATGATTTGTCGCCTCAAGCGATGCATCGTTATCACCTGACTCCCTTTTCTCGTTCCCACGTTGTACGTGGGAACGCATAGCAATATTTTTAGCATCATTATCATCTGACTCCCTCGGTTTTCCACTAGCCAACATTTCTAGCATTGCCCTTTGCTTCGTACCAAAACGATGCTGTTCATCTACCATTACAAGATATGCTTCGGGTAAATCTTCTTTATAGAGTAAAGCATGTGTACCTATGATAAAGTCTGCTTCTGTATAGTCACCTTCGTTATTGCCCTGCATCACTAAAGCTATTTTTACCTCTTTTGGTAAATGCTTGGATGCTTCTTCATACAACTGTCTTGCCAAAAGTGATGTCGGTGCCATCAAAATACTTTTATACGGCAATACCATCATTACAGAAGCTAGTATCACCATAGTCTTACCTGAACCTACATCGCCTACCACCATACGCTTAGCTGCTTTGTCAACTCTCGCTACATCTATCTGAATTTGGGCTATGACTTCTTGCTGTTCTTCTGTGAGCGTAAAGGGTAAGTTCTCTACAAAGGGTTTTATGTCTCCTGTGAGTGCTTGAAGTGCAGGAAAATCTGCACGTTTTCCACGTAGCTTTTTCAAATGATTGTAAGCTTCTACAAATTTAAGCACTGAGATAAACTCTGTTTTAAAACTTCCATTATCATGCACTTCTTCCATAGACTTAGGAAAATGTATATGCATAAGTGTCGCCACTTCTTTAGAGTCTAGCCCTTCGTTAAAAAGGTTTTGTTCTGATACATAGGCTTCTATGAGTGAGCCAATCTCAGACTCTTTTAAAACTGTTTTGTACTTAGGTGTTATCTTTCCCACTTGTTTTATCGACTTTGGTTGAGACATCTGCCAGTACCCTTTGTACTCTTCTAACTTACCTTGTATGACATGAGAAGAACCTACTTCAAAAAGTTTATGATGATAAGGAGTCACTCTAAAAAAAGTTGAAGAAATGCGTCTATTTGACTGCTTCAGTTCAAAAGTCACACGTAACTTACCTGCATACACCGAAGAGTCTATGACTTTAGCTTCTAAGGTATTTACCTGACCAAGTTCAGGTTTTAGCGTAAGAGTAGTGTCATTATAAGAAGTCGGGATGATAAGAGCTAAGTCTAAGAGTGTATGGATTTTTAGTTTTTTAAAAAGTTGTTTTGCTTCTTCCATTGTTAACTCCCTCTAATTTGTGTGTAAATTATAACGAAGCTTTTTAAAGAATGTAAATAATATGTCAAATTGACATATTATTTGGTTTTATTGTCTTCCTTCTTGGTGACTATAGCAAAAGAAATGTCAGAGAGTTCACTATGTAATTTGATAAATGTATTCATTTCATCCAAGGTAACTGATTCTATCTTTGATAGTTGCTCTTTAGAAAAATCTAATGGACGTTCATAGTAGTAGTCGTTATAGGCACGTCCTAGTCTTTGCGAAAGTGTTTCCATACGTAGTGGTTCTGAACCTAACAAAAACTTTTTAGTATCTTCTAGCTCTTTAGCTGTGATGCCCTCTTTTACAAAGTCATCTACCACTTTTTGTATGAGGTCTTTTGCTTCGTCTTGCGTAGAAAGCTTAGTCTGTAAGTATCCACTCATGTATGATGCAGGCTTTGTGCGTCTCAGTGAGGCATACACACCATAGGTAAGCCCACGTTTTACACGTATCTCTTCCATCATACGGCTTCCAAATCCTGCTCCACCTAGTAGGTATTCTGCTATTTTTGCTTTGTGTTGGTCTTTTTCTTTGTAAGAGAAGTTAAAAGGAGCTCCAAAAAAGATGTAAGCTTGTTCTGTTTCTTCATCTAGTAGCTGTGTATCTTTTTTGTTTGACACAGATACATGTTTGACCTCTTTAGCTGTCACACTAGGCAATAACGTCAAAATCTCTTTCAAGTACCCCTCAGCATCTTCTAGTGAGATGTCCCCACCGACAACGCCGATGACATTGTTGTACCCCAAATGTGTGCCTAAAAATGTTTTGATGTCTTCAAGTGTCATTTTCTCTATGCTTTCTACTGTACCATCGTACGGTCTGGCTAAGGCTGTGTCTTTAAAAAGCATTTTACGTAAGGCACTAGAGGCTACATGGCTAAAGTCACTCTCTTTTTGTTTGAGCCATCCGATTTTTTGATGCTTTATCTGCGTGAGTGCCTCATTTGTGTAGTTAGGGTCTTTTAGAAGTTCTACAAGTCGTGCCACTGCATAAGGAAACTCAGACTTTAAAGAAGAAACTTCTATCACAAAACTCTCACGCCCTACACTTGCATGTATGTCTATGGCTTTTGCATCTAGCTTTGTAGCATAGCCTATGCTACCCTCTTTAGCTGTACCTTCATTGAGAAGCTTCGCAGACATGTCAGAAAGTCCATCTATGTTGTTAGATAAATGCCCTGCATTTCTAAATACCAGTTGAATGGAAACTATAGGCACATAATCCCCACCCTCATATACCACAGGTACTTTTGTATCGTTAATAGTCATTTCGTTCAGGCTTGCTGCCATTAATAATCCTTGCATTAGTAAAATCATTGTCATGATTTTTAGTGAGAAATGAGAAATGAGAAATGAGAAATGCGTGTACACACTATTTTGAAAAAAATCATGTACATTCCTCACATCATAGTTATTATATTTATTACTTTCATTTCTCATTTCTCATTTCTCATTTTTCATTTGAAATACTCAAGTATTTCATAAGCCGTATTCCGCTTAGCAGGTTTCTCACCCACATCACGAATAAGCTCAATCATCTCTTCTTGGTTCATAGAGTTTGCAGCCCCTGCAGCAGAGACTACGTTTTCTTCCATCATGGTAGACCCAAGGTCATTGGCTCCAAAAAGCAGTGCCATTTGTCCTACGTATGAACCTTGTGTTACCCATGAACTCTGAATGTTTGGTACATTGTCCAAAAACAAACGTGCGACTGCAAGGTAGCGTAAGTACTGGTTAGGCGTCGTCTTGGTAATGGTAGGCAGTTCACGTTTGAGCTGTGTATGGTCACTTTGGTACGACCACATAATGAACGCTCTAAATCCACCCGTCTCATCTTGCAACTGACGTACATAGTCCCAGTGTTCTACTATCTCACGGATGGTCTCAACTGTACCGTACATCATCGTAGCAGTTGACTTTACACCTAGCTTATGAGCCTGTCGATGTACTTCAAGCCACTGGTCTTTGTCGTGCTTTTTAGGGGCTATGATGTCGCGTACTCTGTCGCTTAGTATCTCAGCTCCAGCTCCAGGTATAGAAGAAAGCCCTTTGTCTCTAAGACGTCGGATGACTTCGCTAATGCTTATTTTAGAACGATTAGCGATATAGTCTATCTCTATAGAAGAAAAGCCATGTATGGTTACTTGTGGGTACTTCGTCGATATATGTTCGACCAAGTCTTCATACCATTCTATCTCAAGTTTAGGGTGTACGCCTCCTTGAAAGAGTATCTGTGTCCCACCAATAGCTAAGAGTTCGTCTATTTTTTGGTCTATCTCATCAAACGAAAGAATGTACGCATCTTCTTTCTTTGCATGGGTGTAAAATGCACAAAATTTACAGTCTACCCAACAGATGTTCGTGTAGTTTATGTTTCTGTCTACAACAAAAGTAGTCACACTTTTAGGGTGCATCTCACGCTTACGAGCGAGTGCCATTTTCCCTAAGGTTTTGAGGTCTGCTTTTTCTATAAGCTCTATTGCCTCATCTATGCTCATACGTTTTGTTGCAGGTGCAGTCACGTTTACTTTCCTTCCGTTGGAGTATCTTTAGCTTCTAAAGCATCTTTTACTTCTACTATTTCTTCTTCTATCTCTTTTTCTTCAGCTACTACTTTTAGAACTTTCTTCTCACCTAAAGCATCAAGCACAGCATTGATAAACTTAGGGGCTTTGTCATCTGCCAATTTTTTAGCAAGTTCAACTGCTTCGTTAATGATGATAGCCTTATCTGTTTTTGCTACAAGTATCTCATAAGCACCCAGTCTCAAAATGGCTTTTTCAACTTTACCGATGCCGTCATAATCCCAGTCTGTCAAATGTGCTTGCACTTCTTTGTCTAACATCTCTAAATTATCAATGGTTCCTGAAAAAAGGCTGTGTGAAAATTCTCTTTGTTTGTTACGAATTTTATCTTCTTCAAGTATCTCATCTGAGAACTTAGCGATGTTTTCATTGCCTAAGTCAAATGCATAAAGTAAACCTACTACTGCTGTTCGTGCTTGGTGTCTTGTGGCCATGTGCTATTTCTCTAATTTATTATAAAGATTAATAAGCTCAATAAGTCCAACCATGGCCTCAGCACCTTTGTTTCCAGCTTTAGTTCCTGCACGCTCTATGGCTTGCTCGATGCTATCAACGGTAAGGACTCCAAATGTTGCAGGTTTACCATGTTTCATAGTCACCGACGCCACACCTTTAGTAGCCTCTGCTGACACATAGTCAAAGTGAGGTGTAGCACCTCTTATGACTGCACCCAAACAACATACTGCGTCGTACTTACCAGAAGCCAAAGCTTTATCTAGTGCAAAAGGCACTTCAAATGCACCAGGCACCAAGATAAGATCTAAATCTTTAGCATCACCACCATGTCTTGCGTAGGCATCTACTGCACCTTCTACGAGTCTATCTGTGATGAAGTGGTTAAATCTTGCATTGATAATCGCTACTTTTTTACTCTTATCTACTTGTAAATCGCCTTCTACGGTTGTCATGTTGTTCCTTAGTATTTATATTGTTTTTATTATAACTGTTTTTACTTATAAAAATTATCTATTAGTCTACGATTGTTTGTATCGCTTCTATCTGTTTCATAAGTGAGTCTAATTTCTTAAGTTCTATCATGTTTGGTCCATCACTTAACGCCACAGAAGGGTCAAAATGTGTTTCAAAAAAGAAACCATCTACACCCACGGCAGCTGCCGCCCGTGACAGATATGGCACCATATCTGAGTCACCACCTGAAGTAGCTCCACCACTTGCTGGTTGCTGTACAGAGTGTGTTGCATCAAAGATAACAGGGGCAAACTCACGCATCTGCTTTAAGCCTCTCATATCTACTACCAAGTTACCATAGCCAAAGCTTGAACCTCGTTCTGTGAGCCAGACATTGTACTTTTGGGTATTTTCATACGTCGCATCACCCTCAAAACCTCTGGTTTTAAGCACTTTTTTTACCGAGTGTTCCATGGCCTGTGGTGCTAAAAACTGCCCTTTTTTTATGTTTACCACTGCTGAAGTCTTTGCCGCAGCTACGAGCAAGTCTGTCTGACGACATAAAAAAGCAGGGATTTGAAGCACATCTGCTACCTCAGCCACTGCAGCAGGCTGTGTGTAGTCATGTACATCGGTTAGTATGTTATAACCAAACTGTTCTTTTACCTCTTGAAGCATTTTAAGTCCTTCATCAAGACCTGGACCTCTAAAAGAGTCTAGTGACGTACGGTTTGCCTTGTCAAAACTTGCCTTGAAGTAAAACTCTTTCGTACAGTCTTCATGATATTTGCTTAAACTCTCTGCTATACGCATCACTGCATCACGGCTTTCTAGTACACAGGGTCCTGCTATTAAAATCATCTATTACCTTTTGGAAGGGCAACAAGTAGCCCTGATGTTATGACTAATAGTATACCCAAAGTTGTCCACATATCGGGTATAGGGTCACCCAGCATCACCCCTATAATGATGGCAAAGACGATATTGCTGTAACTTATAGTACCAACGATGCCTGCTTTTGTAAGTTCATATGCTTTTGTCATAAGTAGCTGTGACATCGTAGCAAAAAGCCCAACAGCTGTCACATACAACCACTCTATACCCTGTGGCATAATAAATTTAGCAAACATCCAATCAAAATCTTCTGAGACTGTGACATAAGGGGTAATGAGCATCAAAAAAAGTGGTGCTACAGTTCCTACTCCCATAAAAGACATGACAATAGCACGAGTATCATAGTACTTTCTAAGCTCACGTATAGACGTGTAGGCAAGTGCTGCTCCTATGCCTGAGAAGATACCCAGTATGTCATACTTGTCAAAACTCCCCCCTTGGGGTTGTGCTACTAGCACGATGCCTGCAAACCCTATGACTATAGCAAGTAATGCACTTTTGTGTAGTCTTTCATTTAAAAATATATAGGCAAATATGGCTACAAAGATAGGTGAGGTTTTGTTGTAGGTCACCGCTTCACCTAGAGGGATGTGTGCCATGATGTAAAAGTACGCTAACAGTGCAGCAAAACCCATAGAACCACGAAAGAGTAATAACAGTGGCTTTCCACCTGTTTGTTTTAAAGGTACTTTCCAAATGGCAAGCCCCACAAGTACTACGCCAAATATGTTTCTAAAAAAGGTGACTTCCACAGGTGGCAAGGTTTGGCTCACAACCTTGGCAAAGCCTCCCATGAAGGCAAAAGAAAGTGAAGCAAGAAGCATAAAAAGTATGCCTCTGTCCATGTTTTTTATCATTTTTTTCACGCTATAAATGCCTCATTTTTATGGAAGTGTAGCATAATCGTGTTATTTAACCCGTACAGCCCGTATATCCCCAAAAAAGATCACATCTTTCAACACTGCGTTATTAGTAATACCATCTTCCCCCACAGCCAACATCAACCGACCTTCTTTACTTGAAAAAATCTGCTGATGTATGATGGCTGTAGCGTACCAATCTGCCTCTTTACCTAAAACCTCTATATACTTAGGACGTTCTACCTCTTTTGGGATGACAACACTTACTTTTCCTTGTTGTCGCTCTGCACCTACTGCTTTAAAGATGTAAGTTTGAGGTTTGTCTTTGTCTTTGATGGCTTCGTCTAAGTTAAAGTAGAGCGTGAGTAAATCATCTTTGCTATAGAAGTCTAAAGTCTTTACTTCTTTTTTAACTACTTTTCCTTTATGGTATTTTGTATAGTTTTTTTTAATCGTTTTTTTCTTATGATTTACATGGTACTCTTTGTTTACAAGCACATCACCATGAGACTTAATGACCTGATATAAATCACTTACCATTAAACCATTAAAGATGTGTCCCTTTGAGATATGGTGTTCTTTACGTCCGCCACTCAGTAGCTTAGCAAGTCCTGTGGCTTCAAGTTTAATGTCTATACTGTAAAACTGTGACTCTTTTTTCAAAACTGCTTTTGCTGTACCGATTTTACCAAATATCCCATAACTTACCTCAAAGTCCGCATGGATAGTTTCTGCGTATGTAGCGGTATGTAGTAAAAAAATGACACTATAAATAAACCTCTTCATATATCTATCCTTTATTGAACTAAATTTTACTATAATTATGTGAATAAATCGTGAGGACAACACAGATGCCAAACACAGAAAGTAATACCACCACAGCCTTTAATGTCATAGATGGACTCGATATGAATATGAACACTATCGCACAAGATATGCTTACCCCTGTTTACAATTCTCAATATGGGAATTTTTTTGCTACAAATATTTTGGATGTTCCTTTAGCTCAGTGGATAGCAGCTATAGTGGTTTTTTTCTTTTTTTTAGGCTTACGTAAACTCTTTACTTCCATCATTATGGGTACGTTACAAAAACTTGCTAAGTTTACTCATAACTATTATGATGACCGCATTATCTCAGCACTTAAAGCACCTATACGTTTTGCCTTTGTGTTAGTAGCAATTCATCTTTTCTTTCTTATCATCTTTAAAGAAACACAAACCATTAAAAACATTTTAAATACGCTCATAGTTTATGATATTTTCTGGGCGATACTTTCCATAGCAGAAGCACTACGAGGTCTTGCTCATAAATTTGCAGGACGTTTTAGCTCCGACTTGTCCCAAGAAGTAGGTAACTTCATACTTACCATACTTAAAATACTCATCTCAGGGGTAGGACTAGGAGCGATGCTTCAAGTCTGGGGCATAAATGTCACAGCACTTGTTGCTTCTCTGGGTATAGGGGGACTTGCTTTTGCACTTGCAGCTAAAGATGCAGCGTCTAACCTTTTTGGCTCTTTTTCACTTTTAGCTGACAAGTCTATACGTATAGGTGAATGGATAAAAGTCAATGGAGTAGAAGGCACAGTCGAAGACATAGGTATGCGTACCACTAAAATACGCTCTTTTGGAAAATCTCTCATCACCGTACCCAACCAAATCGTAGCAAACAACCCCATAGAGAACTTTTCACGACGTGGGGTTAGGCGTATCAAGATGCGTATAGGACTTACCTACTCAACTTCCAGTGAGCAACTTACAAGTATTGTTGAAGAGATAAAATATATGTTGCACAACCATGAGCATATATCTCAAAAAGAGACCCTCTTGGTAAATTTTGAGTCATTTGGAGACTCTGCACTCAATGTGTTTATCTATACATTTACTTCTACTTCAAATTGGGGAAAATATTTGAATATCAGAGAAGATATACACTTTAAAATCATGAAAATTGTCGAGTCAAATAACAGTAGTTTTGCCTTTCCTTCTCAGTCAATCTATATTGAAGAAGTATCTAAAGAGAGTCATTAAGGTGTTAACAGTAAGTATATAAATAATTTGTTATACTACATAAAATATATAAGTGAAGGAAAACGATGAAGTTCAATAGCATATTGATAGGGGGCTTACTTACGCCATTTTTAATCATGGGTTGTGGAGGGAGTAGTGGAAGTAACAATGAGAAAGTCTCAGCTTCTTCCATAGATGTTTTAGTACTTTATGATGCTGATGTGCTAGATGCCTATAGTAATGTAGCCACACGTATCAACCATCTTTTTGCAGTGAGTAATAACATCTATAGGGACAGCCAAGTCAATATCACCCTTAATGTTAAAACCATAGCCTTTTTTGACGCACAGAACTACCCTGCACTAGAAGAGATTTCTAGTTCTTCAGAAGTACGAGCATTGCGTGAAGAGTATAAAGCAGATACTGTGTTACTATACCAAGTAAATCCTGATGGTGCATTTGGTTTATGTGGTACTGCCTATGGTGCATTGTCCTATGCAGAAGACAATCATTTTAGAAATGCTATGTTTTCACAAGTAGCTATCAACTGTCCTACAGATACTACAGCCCATGAGCTAGGACACAATATGGGCTTACTTCATTCTCACAGACAAAATGGTGACAAGCCTGAACCTTATTCATATGGGTTAGGTCATGGTGTTGATGGTAAGTTTGCTACAGTTATGGCATATGCACATGAATTTAAAACCAATAACCAAGTCGCTAAATTTTCCTCTCCTGAATATGAATGTGTACCAGGCTATCCTTGTGGGATTGCTATAGGTCAAGAGGGTGAGGCTCATGCTACCAAAGTACTTGAGATTACTGCACCTAAGATAGCAAACCTGTATTAGTATCATGCCTAAGAAAACACTATTTTCAATTGCATTTATTTTGTTTTTTTTGTTGCTCTATGCCATTAACACTTCAGCAGATTTGAAAAGTTCAAAACCTCTTCAAGTACAACAAGAAAAACACAAAATACTTGGAGTGCCCATAAAACAAACTATAGCTACCGTTAAAAAGTCACCAAAAACCATTTCAAAAAGTGTACCTCATTCAAAAACAAATATGTCAAAAAATCAAAAAAAGATACCTCTTTATGAGTCTATCACTTTTGAAGAAGCCTCACTCACTACAAAAGCACGTAAATATATTAAACCCATATCTGCTATACAGATGAATCCCCATGCACTCAAACAGCTCAACATTCAAGATACCATTGTCTTAACAGATATAAAGGGGTTCGACTACCCTCTTACTGTCACACACATACAAACCAATAATGATGGTTCTGTCACAATGACTGCTAGCTATACAGATGAGGGTATTGGCTACACAACCACCATGACTCAGTCGGACAATGAGGGTTTTATCTCTCTTGCAACTGCCCAAGGATTATATGAGATTGAAACAAGAAATGGTGTTGGGTATGTTTACAAAACGGATGACATACGAAAACAAATGCAAGATACTTCCCTTAGTGATGTCATCATGCTACCTATCCCTCAATCGACTCAAAATTAGATAAAAAAATTAATATGTTATACTTCCATCTATTACATACCCTCTATTCTCACATTATTGGGAATATCTATTGAAAGAAATATTATGCAAGAACAACCTCTTAAAAAAGTAGCCATTGTTGGACGACCTAATGTTGGAAAGTCCTCATTGTTTAACCGTCTCGCACGTCAGCGTGATGCCATCACTTCAGATATGTCTGGTACAACGAGAGACATAAAAAGACGCATCGTAACCATCTCACAAAACCGTGAGTTTGAAGTACTTGACACAGGAGGGATAGACTACTCTTCTGAGCTTTTTACAAAAGTAGCAGCGTTTTCACTACGAGCTGCCAAAGAAGCAGACATCGTCATCTATATGGTTGACGGGAAAACCATACCTGATGAAGAAGACAAAGAACTCTTTTACAAACTACAAGAGATGAACAAGCCTTTAGCCCTTGTCGTAAACAAGATAGACAACGACAAAGAAGAAGAGCGTTACTGGGAGTTTTTGGAGTTTGGGGCAGATGCCACTTTTCCTATGTCCGTGAGTCATAACCGTTATTTTAATGACTTTTATGCGTGGATGGAAGAACATATCCCTGCTCCTGAGGTAGAAGAAGAGCTTGTACTTGTTGAGGACACAGAGATAGACCCTTTTGCCGAGATAGCAGAACAAGTCCACGCGAGCTATGAAGAGGAAGTGGACAATGAAATACGTGTAGCCATCATAGGGCGTGTGAACACAGGTAAATCTTCACTACTTAATGCACTACTGGGAGAAGAACGTTCAGTAGTTTCTGATGTCGCAGGAACAACTATAGACCCTATAGATGAGATGATAGAACACGATGGACATGAAGTTACTTTCATAGACACTGCGGGTATTCGTAAACGTTCTAAAATAGTAGGCATAGAAAAGTATGCACTTACACGTACCACAGAACTACTCAAACAAGCAAACCTAGTCATTTTGATGCTGGACTCCACCACGCAAATCTCTGAACTTGATGAGAGAGTTGCAGGACTTATAGAAGAGCATAAACTTGCTTGTCTAATCGTCCTGAATAAATGGGATATAAAAGATGATAGAACCTATGAAGAAGTTGTAGATGATGTCCGTGATGAACTAAGGTTTTTACATTATGCACCATTTATTACCATCTCTGCTAAAACAGGTTTACGGGTGAACAAGATACTAGACCAGATAGTGAGCATATATAAACGTTACACTTATCGTATCCCTACTTCTGACTTAAATGACACTTTACGTGCTGCTATCCGCCGTCACCATGTACCTTCACATAATGGTGCAGTAGTCAACATTAAATTTGCTACACAATATGAAACTAAGCCTCCAAAGATAGCACTTATTACAAACCGTCCTGAATACTTGCACTTTTCATACATACGCTACCTCGCTAACTTCTTTAGAGAAAAATTCGACTTTGAGGGTGTGCCTTTGGACATCGTGGCTAGAAAACGTGGGCAACGACATGATGAAGAGCAGGATTACATCTAAGTTTTTCTATAATTTCTAATTTCTAATTTCTAATTTCTAATTCTCCTGCTATAATTTGCTAAAATTATAGCAGGAAAAATTATGCGTGTACTCACAGGAATCCAAGCTTCAGGAAAACTACACATAGGAAACTACTTTGGTGCTATGAAGCCTATGGTAGAGCTTCAAGAAGAAAATGAACTTTTTACCTTTATAGCAAACTACCACTCACTTACTACCTCTAAAGATGCAGCTACACTTAGACAATATACTATAGATGCAGCCGTTGATTACCTCTCAATTGGATTAGACCCAAGTAAAACTACCTTTTGGGTGCAAAGTCATGTACCCCAAGTACTAGAACTCTACTGGATACTCTCAAAGTTTACCCCTATGGGACTACTTGAACGTGGGCATAGCTACAAAGACAAGGTAGCAAAAGGGATTTCTGCAAACCATGCACTCTTTAGTTACCCTGTACTTATGGCTGCAGATATACTGATGCTAGACACGCAAATAGTCCCTGTAGGTAAAGACCAAATCCAACACGTAGAAATGACCCGTGACATCGCCACAAAATTTAACAACGAGTATGGTGAGATATTTGTCCTTCCTGAGCATAAAGTTGCAGCAGAAGTAGCTACCATACCAGGGATAGATGGCCAAAAAATGTCAAAGTCATATGACAATGCCATAGACCTCTTTATGGATGAGAAACCTTTACAAAAGAGATGTAACAAAATAATTTCGTCTTCTACCCCCCTAGGAGAACCTCTAGCCTGGGAAGATGATAACATCTATGCCTTAGCAGCACTCTTTTTAGATGATACTCAAAAGCTTGACCTGCAACTTCGGTATAAAAGTGGGAAAGAAGGATATGGTCATTTTAAAAAGTATCTCAAAGAACTTATTTGGGAAGAGTTGGGTGAAGCACGTGAAAAACGTGAGTATTATTTGTCACATATAGATGAAGTAAATGACATCTTAAATATAGGTGCAAAAAAAGCAAGTAATATTGCGAATGCAAAAATGGCTCAGGTAAGAGAAGCTATCGGACTCTAAAAGAGAGAAGTTAAACAACTCTCTCTTTTTATAATATAAGATTAGAGATCGTCTAACGCGGCATCTATTGCCATACCTATCTCATCTACTATCTCATCTTGAGGTAGTTTTTCTGGTTCTCCATGTTCACGAACCACTTTCTTTGGTATCGTTTCCATAGCTTTTTCAACTGTCTCTTCTTGTGCATTATTTTCAGAATCTTTTGATTTGTCTTCGATAACATCACCTATGGCATTACCACTCTCTTCAGATTTCACAATGACTTTATTGACTGTAGATTCTTTAGTTGCATCTACCTTAACATCTGTGTCATCACCATACCCTTCTAAACTATCTAAATATGATTTTGTTTTTTCAGCTGTTGTTTTTTTCTTTTGTGGTGCAGTAAAGGTAATCTCCTCCATCATACTGTCATCTTCTATCAAGTTGTACTGCACAATAAAGAAGATAATAGCTAAAGATAAAATAAGAACAAGTGAAACTGCAAAACTTTCTAATAAATTTTTCATATTCTGCTCCTTGTTAGTTTGTCACTGTAGTAAATCCGAGGATTTTCCACATTTGCATACCACCACGATAGTAGCGTATCTTATCAGCAGGATATCCCAAGTCTAAAAATGTCTTAATAAAATCTGACGATTTGTCACACCATAGGCCATTACAGTAAAAAGCTACTTCGAGTACTTTACTCGTATCTAACGTACCATCTGCATTTCTTTTTGCACCAAGTACTTTAAGGATTTTTTCTATTTTTACTGGATTGTCTTTTACTCTTGCTGGGATGTTAACAGCTGAAGGGATAGACTCTTTTTTATACGCTGCTTTAGTTCTTAGATCAACAAGTAAACCTTTCTTTTTGTTTACTTTTTTTGTCATAAACTGCAACAGCTCAACTTCACCTATCGTTTGCACATCTTTATGCATTTTTATAGGCTGTATATCTTTACCTGGTCTATATATTTTTGCATATTCACCCGTTATTTTATGTTTGGTATCTTGGATTCTATGTACTTTAACAGCTTTACCTTTATGATAAACGTAGATATATGCCATATCTGGGGTAATCTTCACTTTATCATATTGTCCTGCTGTCATAGCGATTGTTAATGTCAATAGTACTGTTAAAATTTTCATTTTTTCACCTCAGGTACGATAGTGGTCAATCCTAACAGTTGCCATGATTGCATGCCACCACGATAATATTTCATTTTAGATTTAGGATATCCAATCTCAATAAGTGCGTGGATAGCTGTAGGTGATTGCCCACACCATGCACCATTACAGTAAAGAAGTATCGTCTTTGCATTTTCAAAGTTCCATGAAACTCCACTGCCTTCTCCACCTAGTTCTTTTAAGGTTTTTGTACGCTCTGGCGTATCTGATAAAAATATTTTAAAAGGTATGTTCACTGCAGATGGTATGGCTGATTTTTTATACCAGTTAGCCAGTCTTGCATCGATGAAGACACCTCTTTTTTTAGAGATAAAATCTAAAACTTCTAACTCACCAAATGTTTCAACGCCATCATCTACATGAAAAGGTTCTATGAAAAATGGGGGAGAAGGTCTAGAGGTTAAAGCAAAAGTATTGGTTAAATATGCTCCTGCCTCTTGCGTTCTTTCTATTTTATATGTTTTTCCATTTGCCTCTACTTCAACGTATGGCATACCTTCAACAATCTCAACACGGTTAGCATTCACTATAAGTGTACTTATAGCAAATGCTGCTAAATACAATAACTTCATTATGGTTCCTTTTTACACTAATTGGCGGTCTGGCAATCTACTTAAGACCCATGACTCTCCGTATTTATCTCACGATAAACTTGGCTTTTCAATACAGTATACCCGTATAGAAATATTCTAGCATAGTTAATATTATACTCACACAATAAAATAAGAAAATAATAAAAAAATAATAAGTTAAGAGAAATTTTACTTATAAATAATATTAATATGTGTTATATCAACGGTTTTATCTAAAATTTTAGAAGCAAATTTGGCATTAATATTACCTGTACTATGGAGTTGTATAGTCGTGTTGCCCTTATTGTTATGTCCTTTTTTAAGCGACAAGGCTAAAAGGTGTTCTGCTATAGCCATACCTGTCTCTACAAGCATCACATTTCTTTGCATAATATCTTCAATTATTGTAGAGACCAAAGGGTAATGCGTACACCCTAGCACGATAGTATCTACACTATTATCTAACATCGGTAAGAGCCATTGTTCCAAAAGTTTTCTTGTTTTATCGTTCGTAACTTCTCCTAGTTCGATTTGTTCTACTAGCCCTTTGCATGCCTGTTCAAAGATACACATATCTTTATCTTGTAAGAGCGTTCTTACAAGTTTCTGGTACTTATCACCTTTGAGTGTTGCAGGTGTTGCGAGTATGCCTATTTTTCCTGTTTTAGTCTTTGCCATGGCAGGTCGTATCCCTGGTTCTGTACCGATGATAATAAGTGAGGGGTAAAGTCTTCTCAACTCTTTTATAGCAAAAGAGGTAGCAGTATTGCACGCTAGAACAAGCACATCGATTTCATGAGCTTGTATTAAATGTTTTGTAATAGCTAATGAAAATTGTAAAATTTGTTCAGGGGTTTTGTCTCCATATGGAGCATTTTTAGTATCAGCTATGTAGTAGACATCAGCATTTTGAATCACTTCTTTAAGTGCTTTGACAACAGTCAATCCACCCAAACCAGAATCAAAAACACCAATTTTTAGCATCCCTTTATCACGCACCTTCATTCATAATAGAAAGAAACTCTTCATTTGATTTAGTCTTCATCATTTTAGAGAAAAGGAATTTAAGTCCTTCTACCTCTTCCATGTTTTGCATCGCATTACGTAATGCCCATACCTTTTGAAGGGTAAGAGCATCAACCATAAGCTCTTCTTTACGTGTACCAGACTTGGTTACGTCTATCGCAGGGTAGATACGTCTTTCAGACACATGACGAGAAAGGATGACTTCTGAGTTACCCGTACCTTTGAACTCTTCAAAAATTACTTCATCCATACGAGAACCCGTATCTATAAGTGCTGTCGCAATAATAGTAAGTGATCCTCCATGCTCAATGTTTCTAGCCGCTCCAAAGAAACGTTTTGGTTTATGTAGTGCATTCGCATCCACACCACCAGAGAGTACTTTACCTGAACTTGGCGTCACAGTGTTATATGCACGAGCAAGTCTGGTTATAGAATCAAGCAAGATGACAACGTCTTTACCCATCTCTACACGTCTTTTGGCTTTTTCTATCACCATTTCTGCTGTACGTACATGGTTTTGTGCAGGGAGGTCAAAGGTTGAAGCATAAACTTCACCCTTAACAGAACGTTGCATATCTGTCACTTCTTCTGGTCTTTCATCTACAAGTAGTACCATAAGTGAAGCATCTGGGTTATTATGTGTCACTCCATGAGCTAGCTCTTTAAGAAGCTCTGTTTTACCTGTACGTGGAGGAGCCACTACTAGAGCTCTTTGTCCCTTACCTATAGGAGCAAATAAGTCTAGAACCCGCCCTGTCATCTTAACTGGATTATACTCCATCTTGAGTTGTTCTGTGGCATAAAGTGGGGTAAGGTTTTCAAAAAGTGGACGTTGTTTTGACTTCTCTGGTGCGACATAGTTTATCGCTTCTATTTTAAGAAGTGCATAGTATTTTTCTTGGTCTTTAGGAGCTCTCACCTGCCCTGTTACGATGTCACCATTACGTAATGCAAAACGTTTGACTTGTGTGCCACTCACATAGGTGTCATTTGAAGAGTTTGCAAAGTTTCCGTCTATGGAACGTAAGAAACCATAGCCATCATTCATAATCTCCAAAATACCTGTATAGAGTATGAATCCTCCAGCAGATACTTGTGATTTCAAGATTTCAAAAATAAGGTCTTTTCGTTGAAATTCATTAGGATTTTCAACTTTGACTTCTTTGGCAATGGTGACAAGTTCTGTAAGTGGGAGTTGCTGAAGATCTTCTATTTTATGTCCGTTTACGGGTACGTGGGTTCTGTTTTTTCTGTTGGCGTTATTGCCAGAAGTTTTTTTAGTATCGTTCGATTTTTTGTTATCGCTCATAGGTCCTCTTGTTTTTGGGTATGAAGTATGAAAGGTTTTACATTACACTATACGTGCCAATGATGTAGTTTTGCCATTATAATGCTTTTTGGCTGAAATGTCAATAAA
>Ga0256840_1000996_pt1 | contig 27725 bp, 21 predicted proteins | sample 355202metaG_FD_185969 | JGI IMG/M metagenome (GOLD analysis project Ga0256840, IMG submission 185969) | Hydrothermal vent microbial communities from Mid Atlantic Ridge, Atlantic Ocean - 355-202 | ecosystem: Environmental > Aquatic > Marine > Hydrothermal vents | place: Atlantic Ocean: Mid... | reverse complement strand
TTTTACATGAAACTCTGATTTTTTAATTAAACAACAAGTAAAGGCTTGGAAAGATAAATTTATATCTAAATTTTGAGATTTCAATATGATACATATTAAAGATATAGAATCAGTAGATAACAATTTTTTAATTGAAAATATTTCATCTATTAGTTTTTTAGCAGAAAAAAAATTAATTATTATAGATTTAAATGATAAAATATCAGAAGAAAAACAAGTTTTTTTCACAAAAGCACTAAAGAATATACCTAATGAAAATATTATTTTATTTAACTCTGTAAATCCCGATAAGAGATCCAAATTTTATAAAGAACTTAAAAAGATATCTGAATTCAAAGAATTCAATACAAAAGATGATTCAGATTTATTTAAAATAATAACTAATAAGTACTGAACAAAAATAACTAATTCATGAATAAATACTATAATTAGATATAAATCATGAAATTTAAATAAGATAATATCAGAAATAGAAAAACTTCTTATAATTTTTGAAAAAATAGATACTAAAGAAATTACTGAAATTATAATACCAGAACTTGAAGAAAGCATATTTCAAGTAATAGATAATATTCTTAATAAAAACACTGTAAAAGCTATAAAACAAATAGAGATAATTTTAAACGATACCACTATATATGCTTTATATAATAATTTAATTGCAAATTTAAGAACAAGCACATACATATACAAATTAAAATATTTAAAAAAGCAAAACTCACAAATTTCAGAAATATTAAATTTATGAAATAGAAGCTTCTTAATTAACAAGACTTATAAAATAAATTATGAAGAATTAGAAAAACTATATACAAATTTAATAAATATAGATAAAAAAATGAAATCATGAAAATTAAATGGTACTGAAGAAAATGATTTTAAGTTTGAATTAGAAAAAATACTTATTTAATAAAAAGCTAAGGATATAATCCTTAGCTTTTTATAGCTTTAATTTCTCAAACTAATTGTAGTTTAAGATATTTTTTATTTAAAAAATAATATAAAACCCCTCAAATAGCTCCTAGCAAGTGTCACAATAAGCTAATTCATGGAACAAAACCTATTCATATATTTATAATTAAAGCAGTGATTCATCATTTATACTCAGGATTATTTTTATATTTCAATTCTAAAGTGTAATATGAAATAAGTGCCATACAAAATCAACTAATTCATATAGTATTTCAATTGCTTAATAGAGATAAACCAATTCAATCAAACAATGTTATAAATAAGAAAAATAATACATATTTATTTCTTCACATCATTAACTCTAAAATATTTCAAAACAAAAATAAAAATAAAGCATTAGCTCAAAAATGAAAAAATGAACCATGTAAAAATGTTCCAGTAAAAAATTGAATAATATAAATATAATATACTCCATCTTTTAAGAAATAGTTATTAATTCAAAAAATATACAAACTAGGAATATAATAAGCAAAAATAGTAGCAATAAATGATATTAAAATTAAAATATTTGTTATTGTTAGTTTAAAGTTCATAATTTTAATGATTTTAATATATAAAACATCAATAAGTTAAATAATCAAGTCTAATAAAATATTAGATATTTTCCTATTAAATAGGGAATAATAAAGTTTATTAGAAATAACATTAAAATAAAAGTGTTAATTCTTTGACAATAATAGTTTTCTATGTTGTAATATATGTACAGAAATTAATTTAAATATACAAATTTAAAAAGTCAAGTAACTATATATAATTATGTTTAGTATCTGCAAGTACTTAATATAAGTAATATTATATATAAAAAATGATTATTTAAAATAAATTATTTCAAAAATAAAGATATTATGAAAACTATAAAAAACATAAAAAAGTTTTTTCCTGGATTCATTATAATAACACTATTACTAGTATTATTGAATCCTAATTGAACGAACGCAGCAAGTAATTCTGATAAAGTAATTTACCCATTAAAGGTAGTATCAAAATTAAACTGTAGATTTAAAGAATTTAGCACTTTATGATCTGACTGTAAACAAGATTTACCAGTATTAAATACAAAAGATTATAAAAAATATGCTACTCAAAACTGAGGTTATAATGATTTTACAAGATTATACACAGTATTATGGGGATCTAGTTATAAATATGGTTGGGATGTGTGAAACTGATGACATATTTGAACTGATATAGCTACTTCAAAATGAACTCCTGTATATACTATTGCTGATTGAAAAGTAATTAAAGCAAAAAGTGATATTATGGAATGATTAGTTATATCTATTGAACATAATATAAATGGTAAATATATAGTTTCAAATTACTTACATCTATCTAAAATTGATATAAAAGTGTGAGATGTAATAAAGGTTTGAACAAAAATATGAGAAGTAGGTTCTACATGAAATTCTACGTGAAATCATTTACATATACAAATAGATTTAAAAACACCATTTCATCCTTATTATTATAATTATAAAGCATGTCCTTTTAGTTATTACAAAATAAGTGAAGAATGAATATGTTTTGATGAATTAAGTGCAAATACCATTGATCCAATGCTATTCTTTGAAACAAAATGAGCAGTTTTAAATAATATTAAAACTACAACTTATAAATCTACTAATACAAGTAATGAAGATTTAAGTATTTTTGATAGAACAGTATATATTTGATATGCAGTTAATGATATTAAAAAAGTTCAAGAAATATTTAAAAAAATATGAGCATATAAATGAACAATATCGTGAAATTATAACGATATAGAACAATCAGTAATAAATTACCAAATTAAAAATAAATTAATTACCGATAAAAATTCTTATGGAGCTGGTTGGTTTTGACCAAAAACAAGATTCACTGTTAAAAATGAGTATTTAAAAGTAAATACTACAAATACTGCAAATTTAACTAAAGTAATAGCTACAAAAATAGAAACAGTTAAAATTTCAAAAAGAAATTTAATGACTAGGGAGGAAATTGAAAAAAGGGAAGTAGAAACTTTTTTAAAAAAATACAATATAGAGTTAAATTTTGTAAATAAAACTCCAAATATAAAAAAATGAACTACTGAAATTCTTAAACTTAAAATTACTGACAGAAAAGGTAAATTATTTAAATGAAATATGCCTTGAAGTATGACATTTGTAGTTAATACTGAAAAAGTTAGTATATTTCCAACAAAATTATTTTATTTTACAAACGGAAAAAGAGATATTTACTTAAAATGATTAAATGAATGAACAACTAATTTATATATCAAAATAGGTAATGTTGTTATAAAAACAATCTCATTGAAAGTATATAATTGAAGTAAAGCTATATATCCAGATAGTGCTAAAATACTATCATCAAAATCTATAGTTTTATGAGAAAAGAAAACATGAATCATTTTATTTAAAAGTAGTGATTGAAAAAACTTAATAAATATACCTTTTGGTTCAACTTATAATATAAAATTATCAAATGATAATAAAATATGTATAAAAAAGTGAGATTTAAAAAATATTAAAACTATATATAAATCAAATTGTAATCCTGAAGATTATAAAAATCAATTTAATTTTACCTATAGTGATACAGTTTGATGATTGTTATTATTTGACTATAAAGCTACTTCTAAAGATTTTAAAATATCTATAATAAATAATTATAATAAAAAAGATCTTAGTAATAAAACTATTATAGTACAAAATCCTAAATGATTAAATAAAGCATATGCATATACAAATGAGATTATAAAATTATTAAAAGACTGAATTATAGATTGAATAAAAAGTTGATATTTTCTAGAAAATAGAGAATTAACTCAAAGAGATGCATTAACGTGGGTAAAAAACTCACTTATAAACATAAAAACAAAATCATACGATAATCAAACCAATAAAGAAATTGAAAATAATATTAACGATATTAACAAGATTTTACCATATTCAAGTAAAACAAAAACAATAACCAGACAAGAATATTTAGATATAACATATAAATATTTAATATTTAATGATAATACTTATTCAGTATTAAAGTATAGAGATTTAGATGAAAATAATAATAAAAAATTATCAACTATTTTTAATAACAACATTACTTGGAAAGATAAATTTGGTGAAAATTATTTTAGACCCAATGAAAAGATTACAAGATGAGAATGAGTATTTTTTCTAACACAAGGATTAAATAGGATACATCAATCATACTTAACTTTAAAATAATAAATACAACTATGAAAAACAATAAAAATTATAAAGAAATTAGTTGAACTAATTTTAAAAAACAAGATTTATATTCAATTATTAAAAATAATGAATTTAACAAAAAAATAATTGAAATACTAGGTTAATTAACAAAAAGGAGATTTTAATAAATAATTATAAAATTATGGAAACATTACAAATGAGCTATGAATCTACTCAAGAAGTAGAACAAAATTCAGTAAAAAATAGTACTGAACAATATAAAAATGAAATTAGTAAAGTTTTAAGTCAAAACGCAACTGAACAATTATCAGATATATTTTGATTAACAAAAGAACAAACTGAAAAATTATCAAATGAAAACGAAGTGAATACAATGGAGGCACAATTAGCAAAAATTATGTGAAAATATAATGAAATGTTAGAATTAGAACAAAAACCATTTTCATTAGCATCTGTTATGGATGACTACGAAGAATATGAAAAAAGAGTAGCATAATAATAAATGATATAATAATTGCAGAAAAATCATTTATAAAAACATAATAGTTTTACATTTGAAATAATTATCCCCCTAGAAAATAGAGGGATTTTTTATTGATTAATCAATAAAAATCAGTATATTGAAAATAGAATTATAAGCTAACTATAGAGTCTCGTGCCTCCAAGAAAAAAATATACAAAAAAAAATACATTTAAATTAACACCAGAAATTAATAAATATATTGTAATAATAGTATTTATGCTTTTTTGATGACTATCACTAATAGCAGATATTAACTCAACTTTTTGATACTATATATATGAGATACTTGATATGCTTTTTTGAGAATATTATAAATTAATTTTTTCACCAGTAGTGATACTTTTATCAGTATTTCTTATAAAAGATAAAACTCTAGAATTCAATTCATATAGATTAATATGATTATTAATCTATTTATCATCTATAACTACATTAATCTGATTTTTCTATACTACATATCCATATGCAGCATATTTTAATATGTATTCAATAACAAATGAATTATTAGGTAGAGCAGCAACTTGATTTTCATTTTTATTATTATTATTATGATCATTAATAATATTATTTAGATTTAATCCAATTAAATTTGCACAATCATTTTTTGAATTAATATCTAATAACAGTGAATTTAAACCAAGTAATAAAACAAATAAAAGTAAAATAAGTGTGACTACACAAAAAAAAGAAGCTAGAATGGAAAAAAAGCAAAGAGAATTAGATGAAATGATGACAAAACTTCAAGAAGAAAAAAAATCATTAGCAAAGTCAAAACAATCAAAACAATTAAACTTAAGTGATGCACCTAAAAAAATAAGAGTTGAAAAAAAGGAACCTTCAAAAATATGATCATTATTTAGTAAAAAGAAACCTGAAAAAGAAGTTAAAATAATTAGAAATCCAGAATTCAAAAATTGGCAATTTCCTGAATTAACTCTACTTAAAAATAGATGATGAGAAATTAGATATGATAAAAACGAAGTAAGGAGAAAGGAAATAGAAATTCAAGAAAAACTTCTTCAGTTTAAAATTGAAGTTGAAATGGAATGACATCAAGTATGACCGACAGTAATTCAATATAGATTAAAACCAAAAGCATGAGTTGCTCTAAAAAAGATTATAAATCTTAAAAATGACTTAACTCTTGCATTGCACGCTAAATCAATCAGAATTCAGGCTCCAATTCCAGGTTTATGAGTAGTTGGTATTGAAATACCTAATCCAGATAGGCAAGCTGTATGATTAAAAGAAATACTAGCATCGAAAAATTTTAATTCAAAACAGATTGAAATACCTATTGCTATATGAAAAGATGTAAGTTGAAATATGATTGTTTGAGATTTAGCTAAAATGCCACATTTACTTGTAGCGTGACAAACTGGTTCTGGTAAATCAGTATGAATGAATTGATTCTTAATATCTATGTTATATAAATTTTCTCCTAGTGAGCTTAAAATGATTATGGTAGATCCAAAAAGAGTTGAATTATCAGTATACAATTGAATTCCTCATTTACTTACACCTGTGATAACTAATCCAGATAAAGCTGTTAATGCTCTTAAATGGTGTGTTGCAGAAATGTTAAGAAGATATGATTTAGCTACTCAAGTTGCCGCAAGAAATCTAAAAGAATATAATGCAAAAGTAAGTAAAGATAAAAAATTACCATATATAGTTATGGTAGTAGATGAATTAGCTGATCTAATGATGAGCTGAAATAAAAAAGAGGTAGAAACTTCAATTGCAAGAATTGCACAAATGGCCAGAGCTGTATGAATTCATTTAATTATTGCTACTCAAAGACCATCAGTAGACGTTATTACATGATTAATTAAAGCTAATATACCTTCAAGAATAGCCTTCACAGTTGCCTCACAAATAGATAGTCAAACTGTTTTATGAAAAAAATGAGCAGAAGACTTACTAGGTAGGTGAGATATGTTATATTATCCTACATGAGCAATAGAAGCAGAAAGAGTTCAATGAGTACTCGTGGAAACACATGAAGTTGAAGCTGTTGTAAATAAATTAAAACTTACTATTGATCCAGATATGATTAATAATTTACAAATACCTGAAATAGTAAATTGAAAATCAAAATTAGAATGAAGTATTCTTGAAAATTACAAATGAGATCAAAGTGAAGATCCTGAAATTATTGAAAAAGCAATACAAGTTGTAAAAGAAGCAAAAAAAGGTAGTACATCTCTTGTACAAAGAAAACTATGACTTTGATATGCTAGAGCTGCAAAAGTACTAGATATATTAGAAGAATTATGAGTTGTATGACCAAGTAATTGAAGTAAACCTAGAGAGGTTTATGTAGATTAAAAAATAAAAAATGAGATATTAAATATCTCATTTTTTATTTCATTTTATTTTTCATAAAATCTCATAATTTTTCACTATCTATTTGAATAGGTGCATCTTTTCTAATTAAACTAAAATCTTCTGGTTTTTTATTCATATTAATCCATACTTCATAACCTCCTCCATGAGCTGATTCTACTTCTTCTGCTTTATTGATATCAAAACTAACATTGTCAGTAAAAGTGGTTCCAGCTTTTTTAACTCAATGATTTATTTTTGTTTTATAAATTTTTTCAACTATCATTTTAGTTAATCAATTAGGAGAAACTAATTCTATTTCATCTCATATTTTAAATACATTCTTCACTTCAACTCTTACAAGTTTTTCTTTTTCATCATATTCTCTAAGTATTCATAAAAATGATTTAGTACCAAAACTACCATTTCTTTCATAAAATTGAGCATTAGCATTTGGGTTACCTGCTAAGAATCCAGGTATATAACCTCTATTTGCAATACCAAATAATTCTCATGATAATTTTTCTGAATCGTATTTTTCTCCTTTTTCAACCGCATTAATTGCTTCTCTATAAGCAAGTCAAACAGAAGCAATATAATTAACAGTTTTGTTTCTTCATTCTACCTTAAAACTAATAACTCAAGCATCTTTTAATTCTTCAATATAGTCAATAGCACATAAATCTCTTGAATTCATTAAATAGGTACCATATTCATCTTCATCAAATTCCATATATTCTCCTGGTCTTTCTTTTTCCTCTAACATAAAATTACCATCTAACATTTTATAATCCTCAGGTCTTCATGTTAAAGTTTCTAATTCAGCTTCTGAAGCTTCATTTTTAAACATTTTATATTCCCATCTACATGAGTGAGAACAAGTTCATTGATTTGGATCTCTATTTGATAAATAGTTTGAAATCAAACATCTACCTGAATAAGCCATACAAATAGCTCCGTGAACAAACGCTTCAAACTCCATTTCTGGGACATGATCATGAATTTCTTTCATTTCTTTTAATGAAATTTCCCTTGATAAAATTATTCTTTTTATACCTAAAGTTGCCCAAAATTCAGCCTGTGCCCAGTTTGTATTATTAGCTTGAACAGATAAATGTATTTCTACATCTGGAAATTCTTTTCTAACTAAATGAATTAATCATGGGTCAGCCATAATAAATGCATCTGGTCACATATCTACCATTTTTTTAAATTGAGCTAAAAATGGTTTAATTTTCATATTATGAGCGTATATATTTGCTGTAAAATATATTTTTTTTCATAAATCATGAGCATAATCAACAGCTTCTTTTATAGTATCCATAGTAAAAGCATTTGTTCTAGCTCTTAATGAAAACATAGGTACACCTACATATGTAGCATCTGCTCCATATGCATAAGCAAATTTAAGCTTTTCAAAATCACCAGCCGGCATTAAAAGTTCTAATTTTTTTGTCATTATTCTATTATTAAATATTAAACTTAACCAATTCCTAATTGGCCTATTAAGCTACAAAATTATATGAATTTAAAAATAAATGCAATATTTTGTTTTATTACCTTTTATATGTTATAATATATTTATATAATTTTAAAAATATACTATGAGTCTAGAATGAAATAATCTTTGATTTACCCAAAATGAACTAAAAAATAATAATTTTAATCCTGAATTAGATAAATTTTTAGAAAATAATGAGTTATCAAAAGAAGAAGCTGATGTATTAGATGATATGTTTAAAGAAAACATAGCTGGTATTATTTTAGTATCAAAAAATAATCTAAAAAAATTAAGATATGCTATTTGAAGTACTAGTAAAACAAATTATATCACAAGTAAAGATAAACAAAAAATAAGAGATATATCAAATAATTTAAATGAAAAGTCTATTGATAATACAAAATTTATTGACTCAAACCATATTTCAGAAGATTGAACATTAGAAAATGTAACTAAAATAAGACTAGATAAATTGATTTGACCATCTGAAAAAATTAAATTTTCAATTAAATTATCTGAAAAAAGTCTATATTCAAAAAATATGGATTGAAATAACTACAATGTAATATGGGCAATTGATAACAGAAATTGAAAACAAACATATATCTTTGAAAATTGACCAAGAAAATGAGAAAGAGTTATGATAACTAATTGAGATAAATTATGAGAATATGTTGAAAAACAAAAAAATAATAAAAAAACTGAAAAAATAAATATATCTGAAAAGATAAATATATCTGAAAAAAATAAATTATTTATTGAAAAATTAAATCTACCAGAAAATTATAAAAAAATAGCCTTTGAATTTGCTTCAAAACTTAAATCAAATGAAGTATTAACAAAAAATACTCCTATTGCACTTGTTAATTGAAACAGAAAAGAAATGTTATATACAGTTAATTGAAAAAAGATCATAATACCAATATTAGTTTGAAAAAAATGATTAACAAATTGATGATATGTACCAAATGATAGAAAAACACCTAAATGAAAAATACATAGATTTAATCCTGATTTATCAAAAATAGCAAAAACAATTAATTGAGATGCAAGTAATTCTGGTCATTCAAAAACAGTTAAATCTGCTTCATTACAATCAGATACATCAAATCAATTTTGATGAAGGTATTTTCATGGAGTAGCTCAATATAGAATAGATTGAAGATTTAAATGAATGTGAACATGGTGATGTGTATGAGTTGATGTAAACACAATTAGAACAATGTATAGAGATGTAAAGAAAAATTGAAAATGATATTGATACGTATGATAGAAAAACTTAGTTAATAAACTGAGTTTTTTTCTTGCTTTTTATAAAAAACAAATATAATCCTTTTGTTATTTTAAATATATAAATAAAAACATATGCAAACTACACTAGTATTATTAAAACCAGATTGTGTACAAAGAAATCTTATGGGTGAAGTTATTGGTAGATTTGAAAGAAAAGGTCTTACTATTTTAGGTATGAAAATGCTTCAATTAGATGATAAACTTATCAATGAACATTATGGATTCCTTTCTGATAAACCATTTTTTCCAGCAATAGTTGAATATATGAAAAGTTCACCAATAGTTGCTATGGCAGTTAGAGGTGCTAATGCAGTTCCAACTATTAGAACTATGTCAGGTGCAACTAATCCAGTTGACGCTCTACCTGGTACTATTAGAGGTGATTTTGCTCTTTCTATTGACGGAAATATTATGCACGCTTCAGATTCTGAAGAAACTGCTAACGAAGAATTAAAAAGATTTTTTAAAGATGAAGAAATCTTTGATTATAAAAGACTTGATGATAAAGTTTTATAATAAAACAATAAAAAAGACTAAGTAAAGAAATACTTAGTCTTTTTTGTTGACTAGTATTGTCTAAAACTTATAATAAAGAAAACTAAAAATAACAAGAAAAAATGGTAGCAAAATATTACGATACATTACTTTGAGAATATATTAAAAATCCTTGAGTTAGATGATTATCATTGGATAAATTAGCTAATAAAGAATTTGATTATGATATGATTAGTTATGATGAAATAACAAATAAAAAGAAATTAAATTTTAAAGATGTAGATCTAGAAAGTGCAGCTATATATTCTTGAGAGGATGTATATATAACAAATCTATTATATACTAAGCACTTGAAAGAAAAAACAACTGAAGATAAAATATTAATCGATATAGAAATTCCATTAATAAAAGTATTGCAAAAAATGGAAATTGACTGAGTATTTATTGAAGCTGATAGACTTAAATGAATATGATTATTATTAGAAAATGAAATTAATAGATTAGAAAAATCTATTTTTGAAGAAGTAGAAGAAGAATTTAATATAAAATCACCTAAACAGGTTTGAGTTATACTTTTTGAAAAACTTACATTACCTAAATGAAAAAAAACTAAAACATGATATTCCGTAAATGCAGATGTTTTATGAGAATTAGCACATGAATATCCAATTGCTCAAAAAATTATTGATTATAGGCATTATACTAAACTTCAATCTACATATATAGAATGACTATTAGAGTTAATTGATAATAATTGATTAGTACACACAAGTTATAATGTAGCCGTTACTGCAACATGAAGACTTTCAAGTACTAGTCCAAATTTACAAAATATACCAAGTTCTGATTGAATAGCGTGAGAAATAAGAGATGCCTTTATTTCTAGATTTAAATGATGAAGAATAATAGCTATAGATTATTCTCAGGTAGAAGTTAGATTATTAGCTTTAATGTCATGAGATGGTTGATTAATTAATGCATTCAAAAAATGATTAGATATTCATCATAAAACAGCTGAATTCATATTTCCATGAGAAACAATTACTTCAAGTAAAAGAAAAATTGCTAAAGCAGTAAATTTTTGAGTTATATATTGAATAAGTTGATTTGGTTTATCAAAAATGATATGAATAAGTGTTAAAGAGGCTAACTTATATATAAATAAATTTTATGAATCGTATCCCAAAGTAAAAGAGTTTCTAGAAAACACTATTAAGTCATGTGAAGAAAAACAATATGTAGAAACTCTTTTTTGAAGAAAAAGATATATCAAATGAATAAATGATTCAAATAAAATAATAAAATCATCTGCGGAAAGAGAAGCTATAAATATGCCAATTCAATGAACAAGTGCAGATATTATAAAACTTGCAATGATAAAGGTATATAATTTTTTAAAACAATGAAATTATAAATCAAAACTAATAATGCAAGTACATGATGAACTAGTATTTGATACTTATCCATGAGAAGAGACTATAATTAAAAAAAATATTCAAAATATAATGGAAAACATACTGGTAAATAAGAAAATAAAATTAAAAGCAGACATTTGAGAGTGAAAAACGTGGAAAGAAGCTAAATAATTTATAATATAATTTTTAAAAAATGGCACCAGATTTATCTTTTGAAGAAAAAGTAGATTATATATATAAAGAATTAAAATGACAAAAAAGAACAAGGTTTCTAAATTTTGTTTTTAAAATTTCTATATTAGCAATTTTAATATTCTGAGTATTAAACATAAATAAATGATTAGAAAATAAAGCTGTTATGGATAAAATATCATCAATAGTATGAGATATTATTAAACCAATAGTTACTGATTTAATAAATAATGTAGATATTAATACAGATAAAAATATTCTAATTCCAAGTAATACACAATCCTGAGAAATAATAACTAATTCAGAGAAAAAATGATAATACTAAAAATAATTTATTGAATATTATTAATATTATGATGATTATGAATAATAAAATATAGAAGAGTCGTTAAATCGTGGACATGAAATTTTTATTGGGCAGAACATTATATATGAAGATGATGAACGTATTTCATAATACTACTTATATGATTAATAATGATTATTCTTTGAACTATGTATCCGTTTGGATGACTAGATACTATTTTAAATAAAACTAACTAAAAACACAAGATGAATAAAAAAATACTACTATCTATAATATTATTTACTATAGTAAATGCACTTAATACAACTTTATTACCAACAACTAATGCAAATATAAATAGTCAAAATATAACTATAATTCAAAATAAAGATATATCTAGATGAGACATGTTTAATTTCTTTGCAAATTATTATAAATGACAAATTCCTGAAAGTTACAAATATATAAAAGTAAATTTTAGAGATGTAAAAAAATGAAGTATTTTAGAAGCATCATTACAAAAGTTAATTTACCTAAACTTGATTAATAATCCTAATAGATTATTAAATCAAGAAGAAGAAATATCAGCATGGTGATTTTATAGATTAGCAGAAAAAACATTAAAAATAAAGATAGTAGATAATGAAACAAAAAAAGATTTATTAAATAGAAAAGCTAATCTATCTGATTTATATATAATTAAAAAATTTATATGAAATGACAGTGTTTCATTTGATGCAACAACTATTAATGCGAAAATTAAAGAAAAACAAGCTATATTTAATGATGTTTATAAAACATTAATTTATAAACACTATGATAAAGCTACATTGGATAAATTAGAAATGCTTAATGATGCAATTCAATGATTAGCTAAGTGAACAAATGATAAACATACAGTATATTTTCCACCTGTAAAAAGTAAATCTTTTCATGATGCACTTACTTGAGAATATGAATGAATAGGTTCATATGTTGATATGGAAAAACCTGGAATTTTAAAAATTACATCTCCTATACCGGGATCACCATCTGAAAGAGCATGATTAAAATGATGAGATATAGTAACAAAAGTTGATTGAAAAGAAATAACAAAAGAAAATTCCCTAAATGAAGTTGTTTCTTGGATTAAATGACCTGCATGAACTAATGTAATCTTAACTATAAGCAGAAAAGGTAAAATATTAGAAATTACAGTTAAAAGAGAGAAAATAATATTAAATTACATAGAATCAAAACAATTAGATTCTAGAACATATTATATTAGAATAAAAAGTTTTTGAGAACATGTGTCATCCGATTTCAAAAAATCAATTGAAGTTTTAAATAAAAACAATAGATATAAAAAAATTATAATAGACCTTAGGAATGATTGAGGATGATATTTAGATCAAGTTACTGATATATTATCTTACTTTGTTCCTAAATGAGAAAAAACAGCAGTAGTAAAATATCATACAAACAACAAAGAATATATATCAAAAGGTTATGACTATGTAGATTTTAGTAAATATAAAATAGTTATACTACAAAATTCATGAACTGCATCAGCATCAGAAATACTAATATGAACATTAAAAGATTATTATAAAGATATAACTATTATCTGAGAACAATCTTACTGAAAAGGTTCCGTTCAAGTAATGAAAAATTATTCAGATTGATCATTATTAAAATACACGATTGCTAAATGGTTTACTTGAAAAACTGAAACATGAATAGATGGTATATGAATTACTCCAACTATTAAACTTGATTTTGATTTTGAAAGATTTAAAAATAATTGAAAAGATAATCAATTAGAAAAAGCTAGATATATAAGATAAAAATATGATAAAAAAATTAATACTATTACTTTTAATTACTTTCATTAGCGTACCAAATTTTACATACGCTAATGAAAAAGTTAGTGATTTAGCTAATAATTGGTTTACTAAATTTTCTATTAAAATAAGTAATAAATATAATAATGAAAAAGAAATACTATATTTTAAAACATTAACTAAAAGATTAAATGATCTATTAGCAACTAGAAAATTTAATGAAAACCAAATTAAGTTAATTAATGATTTAATAAAACTATCAAACGAATATGTTTTTAAAAAAATATTATATAGAGAAGAAAATTCTAATAAACAAATTCTTAATAATAGCTCATTATTAAATGATTTTAAATATAAATCATTTAATAAAAATAATATTTTTCTAGAAAATTGAATCTGGTATACTTATATTTTCAAAACTAGCCTTTATTTTGATGAAAATAACGAATCAATAAATAAAGCTACATTAACAGCAAATAAAATATATTCTAATTCTAGTTTAGTATTCATAAAAGATGACTGAAAATATTGATTTGTTAATGACTATATAAAAAGAAAATTAATACCTGATTCTATTATTTATTGAATTGCTTGAAAATATAATTTTTTAGCTGAAGTAAAAGACGATAAGAAAATATTAAATCAAGACACAGATGCTGTATTTCAGATTTTAAAAGACATAAGTATAAAATTAACTTCTTGAAAAACTGAAAAAGAAAAAATTAAATTAATATACAATTATGTATTATCAAATATACAATATACTGATAATCCACAATTAGATCAAGCAAAAATTTTCTCTTGAATAAATACTTTTGCAAATAAAGATTGAGTATGTGAATGATATGTTAAAGTTTTTCTATATATGTTAAATTTTTCAAACATAAATGATTCGAAAGTTATTAGGTGATATGTGTTAGATGCTAAAGATTTCCCTAAAATAGGGCATGCATGGATAAAAATATGAGACACATATTACGATCCAACATTTGATGATCCAATCTGACAAACTAAAACAAGAGTATTTTCTGAATATAGATATTTTTGATTACCTTATGATTTATTTTATACAAATAGATATAATTTTGAAAAAATACCTAGTTTTTTAAAAAGTAAATCTTTAGAATATAGAGAGGCATTTATTAAAAAAAGAATTTCTTCATTAATATACAAATATAAAGATAGTTGATATCATCTTTTAAAACCATATTTGTTAAGATTAAAGTTCAATATAGATTTATCCAAAGATTTAAATATTGATGACTTAAAAATTATAATTCCATATTACCAAGTAGATAATTGGAAAATTCAAATAAATTGAGTCATAAAAAATATTACTAATATAAATTATTATAATGTTGATAATTCAAATGTTGAAATCATATTAAATCAATTAGATTATAAATTAGATTGATATTATCTATTTTATATGAAAAATGATACTTGAGTATATGAATATAGATTAGCTTATGATGTTATATTTAAATAAAAAATACTATTGACAAATAGTGTTTTTTATTTAATATTTTTCTATCTTAGAAATAGAAAGAAAAAGGAGTCTATTATGAAAAAGATAATTTTATCTATGCTTTTATTAGCATTTGGTATTTCAAATTTAGTTGCTGAAAATATTTCAGTTAAAGTTACAAGCTCTACACCAATATACAGACAAAGTATTGTAGATGTTCCTCATACTACTTATATAGAAGAACAAATACAAGTTCCATACAATTGTAATATAAAAAAATCTAACACTAATACTATTGGTTTAGATACTATTATAGGAGCAGTAGCAGGTGTGGTTGTAGGAAATCAAATAGGCAGAGGTAACGGTAGAACTGCTGCAAAAATAGTTGGTGGAATAGGTGGTGGCTACATAGCTAACAATATGAGAGATGGTACCTCTGATACATGTTATAGAATGGAGTTCAGAAGTATACCTCATACTAATTATATCCAAGAAACAAGAGAAAGACTTGTTGCCTACAAAAACTGTGGATATATTGGTAACAGAAAAATTTGTAAAAAAACAAAAAATAAACAAAATTATATCTATTTACATTATTAAATAATAATTATAAGTAGATGTATAAATTAAAAAGACAAAGATACTTAAATATCTTTGTCTTTTGACTTTTATAAATAACAAGTAAAATATAGTAAATTAATTTTTACTATATTTTTTATGAATAATTCTAAATTCGAAGCAGAATACAATAAATTAAATTTACAACAAAAAGAAGCAGTAGATTCTATTTACTGACCAATAATGGTTGTTGCATGACCATGAACAGGTAAAACACAAATAATAGGTCTTAGAACTGCTAATATAATACTTAAATGATCAGTTGATCCAAGTAATATTCTTATTACTACATTTACTGACGCATGAGTTATAGCAATTAGAGAGAGACTTGTAAGATTTTTATGAAATGAAGCTTATAAAGTAAATGTTTCTACTATTCATTCGTTATCACAAGATATAATCAAAACATTTCCAGAAAAGTTTTTAGAATATAAAGCCTGAACTCCTATAGATGATGTTGATGCACTTGAATCTATTAAGTCTATTATTGATAAATTAGTTAAAGAAAAAAGAATTGAAGCTCTTACAACTGATTATGATAAATATTTCTATCTAAGAGATATAAAAGGAAAGATTAGCAACCTAAAACAAGAATGAGTAAATATAGCTAGACTAAAACTAGTAACAAGAAAACAAGAAGAAAAATACGTTGAAGAATTAGCAGAAATTAAACCAACTCTAAAAAAATACGAAACTACAAAAGAAAAACAAGCAAAGCATATTCTTAAATTAGAAGAATTAGCTATATTTTTTGATGAATACAATAATTATCTAAGAGAACATTCTTTATATGATTTTAATGATATGATTAATTTTGTGCTTGAAAAAATGAAAGATGATGACGAACTTAAACATCACTATGCAGAAAGATTTCAATTCATAATGCTTGATGAATATCAAGATACAAATGATGCTCAAAATCAAATAATAGACATGATTTTATCAGTATCAGAAGATGAACCAAACATTATGACAGTTTGAGATGATGATCAATCAATTTACCGTTTTCAAGGTGCTAATATAGAAAATATGCTTGATTTTTCAACTAAATATTCTAATACAAAATTTATAGTATTAGAGCATAATTATCGTTCAAATCAACAAATATTAGATTTATCATCACAATTAATAGAAAACAACAACGAAAGATTATCAAATAAAATCACTTCTATAAACAAAAAATTAACTGCAAGCTGAGCTTTGAAAAATAGTAAAACAGAAGTTAAAATATTAAAAGCAAATAGTGATATAGAAGAAAAAACTTTTATTATAAATAAAATTAAAGAATTAATAAAATCATGAGAAGAAATAAATCAGATAGCAATAATAGTAAGATGAAACAGGGAAGTAAAAGAATGGAGTGAATTATTAGATCAAAATAAAATAGAGTCCGAATCAAAACTAAAATCAAATATATTAAACTCAAAATATGTTAATTTAATACTAGATTATCTAGATATTATTTCTAATCCATATACAGATGAAGAGAAGCTAGTAAATCTTATGAGGACTAGTTTAGTATGATTAAATCAAATAGATATTTTAAAGATAAATAGAGATTTATATATAAAAAACTATTCTAGAAAATTTAAACTAAAAATGATGGATTTTTTAGTTGAATTAGATTTAAATTCAGAAGAAAATGAACTAAATTTAAATAATCCAGAGTTAATAATAGAATTTAGAGATAATTTACTTGATTTTCAATCAAATTATTCATTAACAAATATAGTAGAATTTTTCTCTCATTTTATAGAAAAAACATGAATATTAGCATATATTGAAACTCATTGAAATTTTGATGACATTCAAGATATTTATACTCTATTCAACAAAATCAAAAACTATGCAAATCTAGATAATAATTTCACAATCACAAAATTATTAGATAAAATAAATTTATTTAAACAATACAATTATTCTATATCTAGGCAAATAGTAAAAGAAAACAAAATATGAGTTCAAATACTTACAGCTCATTCATCTAAATGATTAGAGTATAATAATGTATTTATTCCAGGATTATATAACTGAAACTGGGAAGGGAAAAGGATAATAGATAGACTTAAATTACCAGAATGAATAGCTTGAGACTGACTACAAGAATCTAGTTTTGAACAAATAGAAGAAGATAGGAGATTATTTTTTGTAGCTACAACAAGAGCAAAAGAAAACCTATTTATATCATTTCCAGCATGAATTGGAACAAAACCATTAATTCAATCGGTGTTTATAGAAGAGACTTTATGAAAATATATAGAAATCGGAATTTGAAGCTCTAACAAAGAAATAGAAGAAGTAGTTAAAAATGATCTGAAAAATGATTTAATAGAATACAGAGAATTAGAATTTGATTACATTCAAACATTCCTAGAAAACTACAAACTTTCACCAAGTGATTTAAACACATTTCTTGATGAACCAATGGATTTCTTAAACAGAGCAGTATTTAAATATCCATTTATAGATAATCAATTCACTATTTTTGGTAAAGTATATCATAGTACATTAGAATTCTTTTATCTAACATATAAACAAGAATGAATATTGCCAAGTAAAGAATCTTTAGTAGCTAAATTTAAATCTCTTCTTAATAGGGAAATTCTTACACCAGAGGAACACGAAAAACTTCTAGAAAAGGGGATTAAATGATTAGAATGATACTATGATTTATATAGTAGTAAAACTAATGAATCAATAGAACTAGAATACAGTTTTAGAAGAAAAAATCTAAGTTTTGAATGAATTCCATTAACTGGGACAATAGATAAGATAGAAAAAATATGAGACAGAGTTCAAGATATAGATAAACAAGAATGACAATTAGCATTTTTCAAAGAAACAGTAGCATTAATTGACTATAAAACATGAAAAGCTAAAACTTTAGGTCAAATAAAATGATTAGATAGATATGGAAATAAAAAAGAATGATGATGAGAAGGTAAGTACTTTAGACAACTATTGTTTTATAAGTTACTTTGTGAACTTGATTCAGATTTCAATTCTAGATTTGATATTTGAGCAGTTGCTTTGGATTTTGTAGAGGGAAGAGATGGTCATTATAAATATATAGAATTAGATATTAGTGATGAAGAATATAATGATTTTAAGAGTGAAATGATTGAAGCTCGGAATAAAATAAGAGATGTAGAGTTTTGGAGAGGGGTTTTGGGGAAGTATAGTTAGCCAGTAAAACTGGACTTTAGACTATCAATAAGTATATTTAATTAAATTTATAATCTAAATAAAATCTATGTCAGAAGAACAAAAACAACAATTAGAAAGGCAACTTTGGAATATTGCTGATACTTTAAGATGAAAAATGGATGCAGACCAATTCAGAGATTATATTTTGGGTTTTATTTTTTATAAATATTTATCTGAAAAAATAGTTATTAAAGCGAATAAACTACTAAAAGAAGATTGATATGAAAAAATATACAATCAGTTAAATGAAAGTGATAGTTATGAAAAAGAATTAATAGAAGCTATAAGAGAAAATTCAGTTGAAGATTTAGGTTATTTTTTAAATCCTAATGAACTTTTTAGTGAAATTACTAAAAAAGGTAATTCAGTAAGTGAAAATTCTGATGATAATTTTATAATTGATGATTTAACTAAAATATTAAAAAATATTGAATCTTCTACAATGGGAACTGAAAGTGAAGATGATTTTGATGATTTATTTTCAGACTTAGATTTAACTTCTCAAAAATTAGGTAAAACTTCAGCACAAAAAAATGAATTAATATCTAAAGTATTATGACATTTAGATAAAATAGATTTTGATTTAGAAAATTTAGAAACAGATGTATTGTGAGATGCTTACGAATACTTAATAGCACAATTTGCAAGTTGAGCAGGGAAAAAAGCATGAGAATTTTATACACCTCAATCAGTTTCAACAATATTAGCAAAAATTGTAACAAATTGTAAAAAACAATTAAAATCAGTATATGACCCGACTTGTGGTTCTTGAAGTTTACTTTTAAGAGTAGCAAAACAAGTAGACAAGGTTTGAGAGTTTTTCTGACAAGAAATGAACAGAACTACTTATAATCTTGCAAGAATGAATATGACCTTGCATGATGTAAATTATAAAAATTTTGATATTAAATTAGATGATACTCTTGAAAACCCTCATCATTTAGAAAAAAGATTTGAAGCTATTGTTGCAAATCCTCCTTTTTCAGCAAAATGGTCAGCTAGTCCTCTTTTTATGAGTGATGATAGATTTAGTCAATACGGTAAACTAGCACCAACTTCAAAAGCTGATTATGCTTTTATTCAACATATGATTCATCAATTAGATGATAATTGAACTATGGCTGTAGTTGTTCCACATTGAGTATTATTTAGATGATGAGCAGAATGACATATTAGAAAATATTTAATAGAAGATAGAAATTATTTAGATGCAGTTATTTGATTACCAGCTAATATATTTTACTGAACGTCAATTCCTACTTGTATTTTAGTGTTCAAAAAATGTAGAGAAAATCCTGATAATGTATTATTTATAGATAGTTCAGCTCATTTTGAAAAGAATAAAAATCAAAATAATTTAAGAAAATCAGATATAGAAAAAATCATTACTACTTTTTCGGATAGAAAAGCAGAAGATAAGTATAGTTATATAGCTAAATTAAGTGAAATAAAAGAAAATGATTACAATTTAAATATTCCAAGGTATGTAGATACTTTTGAGGAAGAAGAAGAGATAAATTTGGAAGAAGTTGCTAATAAAATAATTGAAATTGATAGTGCTAGTAAGCAGTTAGATAATAAAATTAAGTGATACTGTGAAGAATTAGGGATTAAAAGTCCGTTTTAATAAAAAAATATAAATATGCCAGAAGAAAATGAATTATTTGATAATTGGAATACTTTTAAGAAAGAACTTAATAAATCTGAAAAATATTTTTATCCTAAACATAGGCAAATTTGGTATATATCAATTTGAAAAAATATTTGATTTGAATCTAATTGAAAATGAGAAGATTTTAAAAGACCTGTTTTGATATTAAAAAGAATTTGAACTATGTTTTTAGTTGTTTCTATGACAACTAAATGAAAAAATAATCATTTTTATTATTCTTTAGATGAAAAGTATTTTAATAAAGCTTCTTTTATAACTCTTTCTCAATTTAAAACAGTAGATAAAAAAAGATTTATAGAGAAAATTTGAAAGATAAATGAAAGTGATTTTGTAGAAATAAAAAATAGGATCAAAAAACTTTTTTAATCCTATTACTTATTCTCCCACATAAATGTGGGGAGGATCTAGGAATTCCTAGACTTTGTATAACAATTATATAACTTTTACTAAACTTTGTCAAAACTTTTTCTCTTACAAGGAGTTTAATTATCATTATAACCAATTTAAACAACAATTATGACACAAATAAAATCAAATATTCCGAAAATAAGGTTTAAAGAATTTTCTTGAGAATGGGAAGAAAAGATTTTTTGAGATGAATATAATTTTATTTTAACAAATTCTTATTCTAGAGATATGTTAAATTATGAATGATGAGAAATTAAAAATATTCATTATTGAGATATTCATACTAAATTCAAAACTCATTTTAAAATTCAAAATGAAAAAGTGCCATTTATAAATAATAACATTGATTTATCTAAATTAGATAATGAAAAGCTTTGTATAGAAAAAGATTTAGTAATTGCTGATGCTTCTGAAGACTATAAAGATATTTGAAAAACAATTGAACTAATTGACTTAAATAATGAAAAACTTATTGCTTGATTACATACTTATATTGCTAGACCAAATAACAATATAGCTTCTTGATTTTGATGATACTTAATGAATACATATAATATACATAAACAAGTTATGTTTTATGCAGTTTGAAGTAAAGTTTTAGGAGTATCAAAATGAAATTTAAATAGATTAAATATTAATCTTCCTCAACTTCCAGAACAACAAAAAATAGCTTCATTTTTATCTTTAGTTGATGAAAAAATAGAAAATATTAAAGAAAAAAAGAAAAGTCTTGAAGAGTATAAAAAGGGAGTTATGCAGAAGATTTTTAATGTAGGGAACGAAAATATTCGTTCCTTACGATTTAAGGATGAGAGTGGGGGAGATTTTGGGGAGTGGGAGGAGAAGAAATTGGGAGAGATATTAGAATATGAACAACCAACAAAATATATAGTAGATAGTACAGAATATAAAAATAATTATAAAATACCTGTATTAACTGCTTGAAAAACTTTTATTCTCTGATATACAAATGAAATAAATTGAATATTTAAAGCAAAAAATAATCCTGTAATAATATTTGATGATTTTACTACCTCAAAACAATTTGTTAATTTTGATTTTAAAGTAAAATCATCAGCTATGAAAATATTAAAAAATATTAATAATAAAGTATCAAATATAAAATATATTTTTGAATTAATGTGAACTATAAAATTTAATTTATGAGATGAGCATAAAAGGTTTTGGATTTCTGAATATTCTGAAGTAAAGGTTTTTCTTCCTTCCCTACCAGAACAACAAAAAATGGCAGATTTTTTAAGTGGGATTGATGAGAAGATTGAGAGTGTGGGGAGTGAACTGGAGAAAGTGGAGGAGTTTAAGAAGGGGTTATTGCAGGGGATGTTTGTTTAATTAAAAAATATGGAAAAAATTGCTATTAATAAATGTATTAGATGTTGAAAAAATCACATTTTTAGTATTCCTAAAAAATGAATAACCAATTGATTCGAAATAAAATTACTATGTCCAAATGAAGAATATATAATGAGAATGGAAAATTTTTCATTTAATGCGGAGGCAAATATATTAAAATCTTGAGATGTAAATTTAGATAAAAATTTAATAGCAAGATACTGAAATGATAATCTAAAATTAAAAAAGGAAAAAATTACTAATATATGAAGCTATGTATTATCTAGTAATGAATATAATATTTATTTAAGAGATATATATAATACATATATTATGGGATACACATATCCTTTTATTATATCTTTAACTACTTTATTAGAGAGAGTTTTAAATATAATGATATTAAAACTTAAAAAATATCACATTAATACAGAAGATTACAATAAAATACAAAAATATATAAATGATAACAAAGATAGAAATAATTCTGAATGAATTACAAATTGGCCAATTATATTAAAAGCTTTAAAAAATTGGTGATACTTAACATCTAAACAAAAAAAAATTTTAAATAAATTCTATTTCTATAGAAATGAAGTTGTTCATTTTAATTTAAATTATAATTTTAAAGAAAAAGAAAATAAAATATTATATGATTTCACATTTATAATAAATAGTATTTTTTGAATATATGAAAGAAAAGATATTATTGACTTTAGCTTAAGATGAATGTTCTGTATTAAGAAAGAAATGATGGAAGATACATTTGTTAAAGAATTTTTTAAACCAAATTGATTTTTTATTTCTAAAAAGTCAGAAAAAGAAAGTGAAGTAAATTTTAATAATTGAAATTTATATTGATTTAATATTTTATATAAAATTATATAATGTAACCATGAACAAAATCCAATCAGAAGCATAGCTTGAAAATAATCTAATAAAATACTGAAATGACTAAATTTAACAATAATACAGATTGATATATAGAAATGGCTGATTATATTATTAATTCTTTTTGAGATATTTGAAAATATAAGATTAGACATATAAAAAGTATTTCAGCATTATTTTTAGCTTGAGCACCTTGAGCTTGAAAAACTGAGTTTTTAGATACAATTTTCAAAGATTTGAAGGAAAACTTTATTGTAATAGATATTGATATATACAGAAACTTATTCGATTGATATAATTGAGAGAATTCTGATGAATTTCAAAAATGATCAGTAAAGGTTGCAGATAAAATATTAAGTTTTTGTTTTAAAAATAATTTAAATTTTGTATTTGATGGAACTTTTAGAAATTTTAATAAAATTAAGGAAAATTTTTGACAATGTGAAAAATATAATAGAAAATCTCTAATTACATTGATTTTTCAGGAACCTAGAGTTTCATTTTATTATACTTTTCTGAGAAAAATAAAAAAGAAAAGAAATGTTCCAATTACTATTTTTATAGATTGATTTTATAGTTCAATTGAAAATGTTTTTAAAGCTATATCTATTTTTGATAATGTAGATTTAATAATAGCTCATAAAATTTATTCTTTTTTAGATAAAGATAAATGAGTTTTTAAAATAGATTATAAAACAAATAATATAAATAATTTTTGTGAAAAATATAGAATATTATATAAAAAATGAGAATTTAAAAATAGAGAAAATCTCAAACTTGACATAATAAAATATAATAATATACTTTTACAGGAAAAATTAGAAAAAGGTAACCTATATTTAAAAACTAAAATATGGGCAATTGAAAAATTTTTTAAAAGTTTTTAATTTTTAAATAAATTATTATGAATTTAGACAAGATAAAAAAGTTAGTTGAAAAATGAATAAAGTGATCAGGAGAAAAACAACTTGAAGTTTTTTTACAAAACAAACAAACTACAAGATTATTTAAAGAAGTAGTAAATTGAAGTAAAATTAAATAATAAACATAAATTTTAAAGAGTAATAAATTGTATTTATTACTCTTTTTTGTATAATAAAACAAGTAATTCTCAAAATAAAACCATGAACAAAATCCAATCAGAAGCACAGCTTGAAAATAATCTAATATCACAATTACAAGGTCTTGAATATGATCGTGTAACTATTAAAGATGAAAAAGATTTATTAGATAATCTAAAAAAACAAATTGAGATTCATAATTTTGATAAGTTAAAATGAAAGAACTTGTCAGAAACTGAATTTAAGAGAGTTTTAAATCATTTAGATAAATGAAATGTTTTTGAAAGGGCTAAAATTTTGAGAGATAAAATGCCTCTTGAACTTGATAATGGTGATAAAATCCATATTGAATTTATAAATTCTAATGCTTGGTGTCAAAATGAATTTCAAGTTACAAATCAAATAACTATGGAGTGAAGTTATGAAAATAGATATGATGTAACTCTACTTATAAACTGACTTCCTTTAGTTGCTATTGAATTAAAAAGAAGATGACTTGAATTAAAAGAAGCATTTAATCAAATAGGTAGATATCACAAACATAGTTTTTGGACTTGATATGGATTATTTAAATATATTCAAATATTTGTAATAAGTAATTGAGTAAATACAAAATACTTTTCAAATACAAAAAATTATATTAATTGAAAAAGAGATAGTTTTAAACAAACTTTCTTTTGGGCTGATGAAAATAATAAAAATATTAGTAAACTTGATGAATTTGCTGATACTTTTTTAGAACCTTGTCATTTATCTAAAATGATAACTAAATATATTGTATTAAGTGAAGCTGATAAAGTATTAATGGTATTAAGACCATATCAATATTATGCTGTTGAAAAAATAATTGATAGAGTTAAAAATTCGGATAAAAATTGATATATTTGGCATACGACTTGAAGTTGAAAGACTCTAACTTCATTTAAAACTAGTCAATTGCTTAGATTCATGCCGGAAGTTAAAAAAGTTGTGTTCGTTGTAGATAGAAAAGATTTGGATTATCAAACTACAAAAGAATTTAATAGTTTTTCTGAGGGGTCTATTGATTGAACTGATAACACAAGTCAATTAGTGAAACAATTTTCAGATACTACACCTTTAATTGTTACAACTATACAAAAATTAAACACAGCTATTTCAAAAGAGAAATATCTTAAAAAAATGGAACTTTTAAAAGATGAAAAAGTTGTTTTTATCTTTGATGAATGTCATAGAAGTCAATTTTGAGATACACACGATAGAATTGTAAAATTCTTTAATAATCATCAAATGTTTGGTTTCACTTGAACACCAATATTAGCTGAAAATAATAATAAATGAAGAACAACGTCAGACCTATTTTGAGATTGTTTACATAAATATGTTATTACAGATGCTATTAAAGATGAAAATGTATTAAAATTTTCTATTGAATATATTAATACATTTAAAACTAAAAAAGGTTTTGAATTATCTAATGATGAAAAAGTTGAAGATATAAATACAAGTGAAATATTTGAAAATCCTGAAAGATTGGATAAAGTAACAGATTATATTTTAAATATTCATAATTCTAAAACTCATTCAAAATCATTTACTGCTATGTTTTGTGTTAGTAATGTAGATACACTTATTAAATATTATGAATTATTTAAATCTAAAAATCATAATTTAAAAATAGCTACAATATTTTCATATTGAACAAATGAAGAAGATAAAGATGCTGATTGAAATATAGGAGATGTTAATTTAGAAGTAAAAGAATGAGAAGAGAATAAACATACAAGAGATAAATTAGATGAATTTATAGTAGATTATAATAAAATGTTTTGAGTTAAATATTCAACTAAAGATACAAGAGATTTTTATAATTATTATAATGATATAGCTAAAAGAGTTAAAGCTCAACAAATAGATATATTAATTGTTGTAAATATGTTTTTGACTTGATTTGATAGTAAGTACTTAAATACTCTATATGTTGATAAAAATCTAAAATATCACGGATTAATTCAAGCATTTAGTAGAACAAATAGAATTTTAAACGAATATAAATCACAATGAAATATTGTTTGTTTTAGAAATCTTAAAGAAAATGTTGATGATGCTATTAAATTATTTTCAAATAAAGATGCTAAAGATGTTATATTAATGGAACCTTTAGAAAATTATGTAAAATACTTTAATGAAACTCTAGATACACTACAAGATATAGCTCCAAATCCAGATAGTGTTGATGATATTATTAGCGAAGAAGAACAATATAGATTTGTTCAAGCATTTAGAAATTTATTAAGATTAAAAAACATATTAGAATCATTTGTAGATTTTGATTTTGATAAATTAGAAATAGATGAACAAACATTTGCTGATTATAGTTCTAAATATTGGGATATTTACGATAAAGTAAAAGTGAACCATTCAAAAGACAAAGTATCTATACTTGATGATATTGATTTTGAATTAGAATTATTACAAAAAGATGAAATAAATATAGATTATATTTTATGATTACTTGCTACATTAGTTAATACAAGTGAAGAAGAGAAAGAAAAACAAAAGAAAAATATTATTGATATGATTTCATGAGATATTCAGCTGAGAAGTAAAAAAGAACTTATTCAAAAATTTATGGATGAATACTTATGAAATATAAAAGATACTTCACTTATAAGTAGTGAGTTTGAAAAATATATGAATAACGAGAAATTAAAAGAATTTGAAGAATTCTGTAAAGAAGAAAATATAGACCCAAATAAACTTGAATTAATTATATCAGATTATGTATATACTTGAAAAATTCCTTTAAGTGATGAAATAGCTTGAACAATGACAGTAAAACCTAAATTAATTGAAAGAAAAACAGTTATTGAAAGAATTAAAACTAAAATGACTGAATTATTGAAAAAATTTGATGAATTATAAAAATACAAGCTGATATAAAAAGATATAAACATTATGTTTATATCTTTTTATTTAAAATATTAAAATTCTTCAATAACTTCTTCTAATTTATTAATAATAGAGTTTATAATAATATCATTAT
>Ga0256840_1000995_pt1 | contig 27731 bp, 27 predicted proteins | sample 355202metaG_FD_185969 | JGI IMG/M metagenome (GOLD analysis project Ga0256840, IMG submission 185969) | Hydrothermal vent microbial communities from Mid Atlantic Ridge, Atlantic Ocean - 355-202 | ecosystem: Environmental > Aquatic > Marine > Hydrothermal vents | place: Atlantic Ocean: Mid... | reverse complement strand
AGGAAATGTAGGTGTATATTCTTCAGGTATATCAACCAGTAATGTATCATTAATTGTAATTTTTTTTAGTTCAGAAATAACAGTGGTACCCGCAGCTAAATCACCTAAACGCTGTCCTTTTCCATTCAGTAAAATAGTTAGTATTGCTACAGATCCAGAGGCCAAACTTATATCAATAATGCGTAAAACCCATCGTATTAAGTAACTTCCAAAGGTTGGTTTAGAACCATCAATTTTTACAACTCTAATTTTACTAACATATTTCCCGGGTGTTTGTCCATTCATTAATGTTTCAAAAAGTAAACTGTAAAAGAAAACAGGTAAACTTAGTAGTGCATAAAAAACATAAATTGACTCAGTTGGCTTGTAATCTAATGCCATAATAATTAACATAATGAGCATATAATATGCTACAATAATGAGTAGGTCTAATAAAAAAGCACCAATACGACTGTATAATGAAGCTACATTTTGTTGAATTGTTACATTTTGAGCTGTTTCTATGTGAAAATTATCCATTTTATAGTTAATCTTTTTTTGGCTGGTACGATTTGATTTTTTACATTCGTTAACTTCAAAGTTTCATTATAATAATAATGAACTACAAGAAAACAAAAATAAAAAAAATGCGCGAAGCATCGTTTATAAAAAGAAATAAAAATAAATGGTTGTTATTTGAAAATGTTCTCAATAAAACAGCACAAGTTTCTCCGGATAAGCTTTCAGATTTATACATTGAAGTTACTGATGATTTAAGCTATGCAAAAACATTTTATCCACAAAGTAACACAGAAAGATATTTAAACTCTATTGCTTCAAAAGCGCATCAAAAAATTTATAAGACAAAAAAAGAAAGTAAAAACAGGTTAGTTGCATTTTTTAAAACCGAATTCCCGTTAGAATTTGTAACATATCATAAACAATTACTTATAGCATTTTCAACTTTTTTATTTTTTGCAATTGTAGGAGCTTATTCTGCATCAGCAGATGGAGATTTTGTTCGTTTAATTTTAGGTGATAATTATGTAAATACTACCCTAGACAATATCGCAAAGGGAGATCCAATGGCTGTGTATAAAAAAATGGGAGAAAGTAATATGTTTATTCTAATTACTTTAAATAATATTAAAGTAGCCATGACTGCCTTTGTTTACGGAATGTTCTTTTCAGTAGGTACGCTGTTTATAATGATGCGTAATGGTATTATGCTAGGCTCGTTTTTATATTTCTTTTATGAAAAAGGATTGCTATGGGAATCTTCACGTACCATTTGGATTCACGGAACCATAGAAATTTCTGTCATAATTATTGCTGGTTGTGCAGGGTTAGTTTTAGGGAATGGCTTACTTTTCCCAAAAACCTATACAAGATTAGCCTCTTTTAAACAAAGTTTTAAAGCTGGTTTAAAAATTATGGTGAGTACCATACCGTTTTTTATTGTTGCCGGATTTTTAGAAGGGTTTGTAACCCGTCATACTGAAATGCCAGACTGGCTAGCATTATTTATTATTATTACCTCATTTATTGCAATTATTTATTATTATGTACTATACCCTATAAAATTAACCAAACAAAAACAAGATGGAGAAGAATAACTTTATTGAATTTAAGAAAGAACGCGATTTAGGAGCTATCATAACTGATACGTTTCAATTTATACGAGAAAACTGGAAAGCATATTTTTTAACAGTGTTAAAAATAGTTGGACCATTTTTACTTATAGCCATTGCAACACTAGTGTTTTACATGTTTGCAATGTCTGATATGTTTAATGACATTGATAAAATTGATGCTAATCCAGGTTCATTCTTTTCAAAAATATTCTCTTGGGTATTTGGCTTAATGTTTGTTTATATATTGTTGTATACGTTGCTTTCAATGGCTTCATTATACTTTATAAAATCATATATAGAAAATAAAGGTAAGCCACAATTTGACGAAATTAAAGCCAATATTATTCAAAATGTTTGGAAATTTTTAGGATTGGGTGTTTTGGTTACTATTGTAACGGTTATTGGAGCGGTATTTTGCTACCTACCAGGTATTTATTTAGGTACTGTACTTTCTCTAACAACATCAATAATGGTATTTGAAAACAAAAGTATTGGAGATACTTTTTCTCATGCATTTACATTGATAAAAGGGGAGTGGTGGAATACTTTTGGTGTGTTAATTGTAGTATGGATGTTACTAATGGTAATAGGTCAAGCATTCTCAATTCCTGCATTAATTTATCAATTTGTTAAAATGGGAACAATGATGCAGAATGATGATCCTACAGCCGTATTTGAAATATTTAAAGATCCAATTTATTTAATGTTGAATGTTGTTTCGTATGTTTTTCAATTTATTTTGTATTCAATTCCTTTAATCTCAACAGTTTTTATTTATTTTGATTTAAATGAACAAAAAAACTTTTCAGGAACTTTTGAAAAAATCGAAAATTTAGGTAACAATACTAATGAGGACTAATTCATGAGCAGAATCTTATTTCTTTTTTTTATACTATTTTTAGTTGGTCTTTTTGCTCAAACAGATTCACTAATTGTTAAAAATGATAGAAGTAGTAGTATTGTTAAAAAGAAATTTGACACTAAAAATTTAGAAAAATATAAGACAGATACGGATTTTAATTATGAAGAAGAAAATGTAAATAAAGAGCCTACATTTCTTGAGCGTGTGTTTAATTGGCTTGGTCGTCAACTATTTCGCTTCTTGGAATGGATTTTTGGAGTTAAGTATGCTAAAGGTCTTTTTGCTTCAATTCTTTCAGCGCTGCCATATATTATTCTAGGTATTGTACTATTTATTTTGCTGAAACTTTTCTTAAAAGTAAATTTAAAATCATCGAGTATAATTTCAAAAAACAATCCTGTTGTTTCAATAACTGAAGAAGAAGAGTTAATTAAAAGTAAAGATATTTCAAAACTAATTCAACAAGCAATTCAACAAAAAAATTATAGATTGGCAGTTAGGTATTATTATCTAAATGTATTAAAACAACTAGAAAATAAAGAACTTATTATTTGGGAACAGCAAAAGACAAATGAAGATTATATAAAAGAAATATCACAAAAGAATATTCAACATTCATTCACTAATTTAACAAGATTATACGATTTTGTATGGTATGGAAATTTTGTAATAAATGAGACTGAATTTGCCCGTGTTGAACAAGATTTTATTGAAGCAAATAACTTAATTCATAAAAAATAGATTGGACAAGCAAACTAAAATATATATTGGAGCCTTTTTAGTCTTAATATTTGGGTTTATTTACTTGAAAAGCACAAAAAAAGAACCCATTAATTGGTTTCCAAGTTATGTTTCGAAGCATAAAATTCCTTATGGAACATTTGTTTTACGAGAGGAAATGTCTAATTTATTTCCAAATAAAATAGAAGATGTACACACACCTCCTTATATTTATTTAGAAGATTCAACACGTGTGGGTACTTACTTTTTTGTTGATGAAGCATTAAATTTTGGTGATTCAGAGTTTATACGCCTGCTTGAATTTGTTGAGAGAGGAAACGATGTTTTTATTTCTACACATGGCATTCAAATTGATACCTTAAATTTTAAGACTGAGCGTTTAGTGAGTAAAAATTTAGATGAGAAAGTATTCTTTAAATTTAAAAATAAAGTTTTTAAAGGGAAGGAATATTCATTTGACAGACCTTTTGTAAATCATGTATTCACAAAAATTGATACTTTAAATACAACCGTATTAGGTATAACAGGTTATGTAAATGCTCAAGGTGAACGTACTGAAGAAGGAGTTAACTTTGTAAAATTTTCTTATGGAAAAGGTCATTTTTATTTTCATACTTTTCCTGAGGTTTTTACAAATTATACTATTTTAAAATCTCCCAATCAGCAACATACAGCTAATGTTTTATCTTATTTAAGAGAAGATTTACCCATTTTATGGGATGCATATTACAAAACAGGAAAAAGTAAGATAACATCTCCTATTTATTATTTGTTAAATTCTAAATACTTAAAATGGGCGTACTATATAACATTAATAGGAATCTTATTTTTTATAATATTTGAGGGTAAACGAAAACAGCGAAGCATTCCTGTTTTGTTACCTTTAAAAAATCAAACCGTTGCTTTTACAAGAACAATTGCCAATATGTATTTTGAAAAGCAGGAACATAAAAATATAGCAGAACATAAAATAAGTTATTTATTAGAGTTTATTAGAACTAAATTGCACATACCAACCACAACAATTGATACTACTTTTTATAAATATGTAGCATCACGTAGTGGTAATTCATACGAAAGTGTAGAGCAATTATTTCTGTTTTGTGAACAAATTCACCTAAAAAATCAAATAACAAGTGATGAACTTGTGAAACTAAATAAAATGATTGAAAAATTTAAAAAAACAATTCAATATGGAAAATAACGATTTGAATTTTGACAGTAGAGTTGATTTGGAAAAGCTGAAAAATGCCGTAATTCAAATTAAAGAAGAATTAGGTAAAATTATTGTTGGTCAAGAAAATTTTATAGAGTTACTTATTGTTGCTTTATTAGCTGATGGACACGTATTAATTGAAGGTGTGCCGGGTGTTGCCAAAACCATTACAGCCAAATTATTGGCAAAAACAATTGACACAGGTTTTAGTAGGCTTCAATTTACACCAGATTTAATGCCTAGTGATGTGTTGGGAACTTCAATTTTGAATATGAAAACTACCGAATTTGAATTTAAAGAAGGACCCATATTCTCAAACCTAGTTTTAATTGATGAAATTAATAGAGCACCAGCTAAAACACAAGCTGCATTGTTTGAGGTTATGGAAGAACGACAAATTTCAATTGATGGAAACACCTATAAAATGAAACCTCCGTTTATGGTGTTGGCAACTCAAAATCCAATTGAACATGAAGGAACCTATGCTTTGCCAGAAGCACAATTAGATAGGTTTTTGTTTAAAATAGATGTTGGCTACCCAAATTTGGAAGAAGAAATTAGGATTCTTAAAACACATCAGGATAGAAAAGGAATATTACCTCAAACATTGATTTCGGCATTACTTTCTGAAACAGATCTTTTAGAATATAAAAGCAAGATTTTTGAAGTTTTGGTTGAAGAAAAAATAATGAAATACATTGCCCAATTAATTACAAAAACAAGAAATCATCCACATTTATATCTTGGTGGTTCACCAAGAGCGAGTATTGCAGTTTTAAATGCCTCAAAGGCATTTGCAGCTATTCATGGAAGAGATTTCGTAATTCCTGAAGATATTAAAAAAGTTGTTTCCCCTATTTTACGTCACAGAATAATAGTAACTCCCGAGCGTGAAATGGAAGGTATGACTGCCGATAAAGTGATTGATATGATTGTGCAATCTGTTGAGGTGCCAAGATAAAAATATTTAAAAGGTTAGTACATTGAACTTAATTAGAAACTTATATATACACGAACGTTTTTTTATTTATGTAGCTGTAATTGCTATTACATTTCTAGTGTCTTTTTGGTTTCCAATTTTGTACCCAGTTGCATGGTTGTTGGTTGTTGCTTTAATTGCTTTTTTTACAATTGATATTTATGTGCTTTTTAAAGTAAACAAAGGAATTGAGGCTCGAAGAATTTTAACCGAAAAATTTTCTAATTCTGATGAAAACCCAATTCCTATTACAATACAAAATAATTATCAATTTAGAATTGAAGCTAAAATAATAGATGAACTTCCATTTCAATTTCAAAAAAGAGATTTAGAAGAGAAAGCATTTATTAACCCTCAAGGTGTTTGGGAGTTTGAGTATGCCGTAAGACCAGTTGAGAGAGGCGAATATTATTTTGGGAAACTTAATGTGTATATTTCTACTTTTTTTAGAATAGTTTCTAGGCGATATACGTTTCATGAGAATGAGATGGTTGCAGTATACCCTTCATATATACAAATGAAAAAATACGAATTTTTAGCAATGAGTAATCGTTTAACTGAATTTGGGTTGAAAAAGATTAGACGAATAGGGCATACCTTAGAATTTGAGCAAATTAAAAATTATATTACTGGAGATGATGTTAGAACAATTAACTGGAAAGCAACTGCAAAACGCTCACAGTTAATGGTTAATCAGTATCAAGATGAAAAATCGCAACCCATTTACTCTATTATAGATTTAGGAAGGGTTATGAAAATGCCTTTTGAAGAGTTGAAATTAATTGATTATGCAATTAATGCAACATTGGCATTTTCAAATATAGCACTTAGAAAAAATGATAAAGCAGGTTTGTTAACTTTTTCGAAAAGAGTAGATACTATTGTTGCGGCAAGCAATAAAAAAACACATTTAAACACTATTAATGAAGCCTTATATAATATTAACACTAAATTTACAGATTCAGATTTTGGTTATTTATACGCACTTATAAAACGTAAAATTACGCAAAGAAGTTTGCTAATTTTATATACAAACTTTGAGCATATTTCGTCATTAAAACGTCAAATACCTTTTTTAAAAGCAATAGCCAAACACCATCTATTGGTAGTTGTGTTTTTTGAAAATACAGCGTTAGATAGTTTGATAAATGAAAATGCAGAAGATTTACAAACAATTTATCACAAAACAATTGCAGAAAAGTTTGCTTATGAAAAAAGGCTAATAGTAAAGGAACTTGAAAGTAAAGGTATTTATGGCATATTAACAAAGCCTCAAAACCTTACCGTAAATGTAATTAATAAATATTTAGAATTGAAGGCCAAAGGCTTTATTTGATATGAAATTTAGCAGCCATTGCAGCACCAATGATGCCAGCTTCATTTTCAGCTTTAGCAGGAACTATAGGCACGTCAATTTCAATTTGATTTTCAATTTTATCAAACTTTTTACTTGCCCCTCCACCCACAATAATCAAATCGGGTGATAGCAGTAAATAAATATGCTTAAAGTATTTGTGAAGTCTTTTTCCCCATTCTTTTCTACTTAAATTGTCCCTTTTTCTAGCAGCATCTGAGGCGTATTTTTCAAAAATCTCCCCATTTTTATACAGTACATGTCCAAATTCAGTATTTGGTATTAGTTTGCCATCTAAAAAAAGTCCAGAACCTATGCCGGTTCCTAAAGTTATCATTACAACAGTTCCTTGAACATTCTTCCCTGCTCCAAAGTTAATTTCTGCGAGACCAGCCGCATCTGCATCATTTGCAATATAGAACTCATTACCAGTTTTTGCTTTAAAAAGTTCATCTACTTGAACTCCTTTCCAAGATGGGTGTAAATTTCCTCCGGATAAACATTTTCCGTGTTGTAGTGGTGTAGGAAAACCGCACCCCACTAATCCGTCCCATTTAAAATGGTTTACCAATGCCAGAATAGTAGTTGCAACTGCTTCTGGTGTTGCAGGGTTTGGTGTAGGTATCCGGTGTCTTTCAGTTGTTAATTTACCTGTTGTTACATTAACTAAAGCACCTTTAATTCCGGTACCTCCAATATCTATTCCTAATATTTCCATGCATTAAAGTTTAAGATACAATGTTATTGAAAATAAATTAAATAATAAATAGTTGAAGTTATTTTATAACCTTTCTTCAATCCATTTTTTAAAGTCAATAAAATTTTGTGGTGCAACACCGTGTCCAACAGGGTATTCTTTGTAGCTGTTTTTAATATTTAAAGTATTTAAAAATTCAGGAGCTTTTTTAGCCCATTTAACAGGAATTATTTGGTCTACGTTTCCATGAGAAATAAAAAAATCTAAATTTGAATAATCTTTATTGTTTATATCTTTTGGAAGTAATTCAGGATTTATATAACCGCTTAAAGCAATTATTTTTTGAACTTTTTGTGGGTAATTTAAAGCCACGGCATAACTTAAAATTGTTCCTTGGCTAAAACCTAATAAAAAGGTTTTATTGGGAGAAATATGATATTTTTCTTGAATCTCATCAATAAAAGTTGCTATCTTTTCTTTAGCTTCAATAGCTTCTGGAATATCAGAAAACTTACCTTGGTCTGCTGTGAAATTTATAGTGTACCAGGCATAACTTCCAAAACCTAAACTTTGTGGTGCTCTTGCACTAACAATTAAGAGGTTTTCAGGTAGTTCAGTTGCAAATGAGAATAAGTCTTCTTCGTTACTGCCATAACCGTGTAATAAAATTAATAACGATGTTTTCTCAGTTTGATGATTTGGTTCTCTAACAATATATTTTAGGGATAATTCTTCCATAATTATAACATAAAAAAGCCGCGTTTTTAAACGCGACTTCAAAAGTAATATTTTAAATATTTTTAAGCAATTCCTTTAAACCAGTCTTGAAATAAATCGCCAATTAAAGGCACTCTTTTCTCTTCTCCTTGAATGGCTCCTATAAAACCTATAAGCCAAAGAACAAAAAGCCCCATACCTATAGCACCTGTCACCCAGTAACCGGCAAATTGCCCAATAATAAATGAGTTTGCCAAAGAAAAAAGAGATAAGCCTATCATTTGCCGAATATGAAAAGATGCAAATGAGTTTTTCTTATTAGTATTCATAATAAAAGCAATTAATGTTCCAATCCAAGTGATATAACTAATAATAGCAGTTGTTTTTCCTTCGTTTACTGTTTGATTTTCCATTTATTAAGAATTAAAGTTTAAGTTGTTTGTAAATATAAATAAATTTATAGTATTAATTTATTTTTTGAGAAAATTCCATACACTTTCCCGTTCATTTTTTTAGTTAAAAAGATAGCATTTTTAGAAGTAGAAAATATATTATTTGCAGTAAATGTATATTCAAAATTAGGGTTAAATAGTGTTAAATTGGCTTTATTTCCTTCGCTAATTGTATTGTTTTCAATATTAAATCTGTTTTTAGGTTTGGTTGTTAAGCAGTTAATTAATGTTTCTAATTCTAGTACTTTATTTAAAGCGCCAAATAAACTTTCTAAACCGATAGTACCAAATTTAGCATTTTCATATTCAACTTTTTTGTGTTCGATATCAATAGGATTATGATCACTGGTTATCATATCAATAGTACCATCATGTATTCCTTTAATTAGTGCTTTAGTATCTTTAAGTGTACGTAAAGGAGGTAAAACCTTAGTGTTTGAATCAAATCTCATTAACTCATTATCAGTTAATATTAAGTGATGTGCAGATACGCTACAAGTTACATTTAAGCCCTTCTTCTTTGCTTCTTTAATTAATTTTACTGATTTTTTTGTGGAAATAGTAGGTATATGTAGTTTTCCACCAGTATATTCTAAAATAAACAAATCGCGAACAATTTGCAACTCCTCAGCCAAAGCAGGATTTCCTTTTAAACCTAGTTTTGTGCTATTGACTTCTTCATTAACCAACCCGTCACCAGCAATAATATTATCTTGAGGGAAACTAATAATAAGTGCGTTAAAATTTTGCGCATATTGTAAGCCAATTTTAATCAAATTTGCGTTGGCAATAGATTTGTTGTAATCTCCAAAAGCAATGGCACCAGAATTTTGCATATCAAATAGCTCAGCAAGATCTTCTCCTTTGGCGTTTTTTGTTAAATTTCCAATAGGATAGAGCTCTGTAGCAGCATTAATAGCTTTATTTTTAAGGAATTCAATAGTAGATTTTGTGTCGGCCACCGGATTTGTATTCGGATTTACAGCAACAGCAGTAAATCCACTTTTTGCAGCAGTATTTAATCCATTTTCAATAGTTTCACGCTCTTCAAAACCGGGTTCTCCAAAACATACGCTTGTGTCAAGCCAACCTTGTGAAATATGGAGGTTATCCAATTTGATTTCTTTATAGTTATTGGTATTCTTTATTGAATTTGCAATTTTTGTAACAATACCATTTTCAATTAGAATATCTTTTTTTTGAAGGTGGAATGGACTTGCGTTGTCAATAATTGTCGCAAATTTTAAGAGTAAATTCATTTGTTGAAATATTTTAATATAAGCATTTCAATGAACAAAAATAGCATAGAAAATGCTAAAAACCATTTAAAAAGCCAATTGATTTGTTTCTGATTATTTATTTCATTAAAAAAATCATCAATAGATTTTATAATGGTTATATTTTTATTGTTAATTGTTAACTTTTTTAAGTTCAAATAAGTTAAATCACTTTCCTCTCTATTGTAATTAAAAGCTATTGTTTTTAAAAGGGTGTTGTCACGTTTAATTTGGTAAAATCCACTTTGTAAATAATCTCCTTGAATTTTAAGAGTTACTTTATTTTGTGAAATAGTTTGTAAAGGAATAAATTTCTGAGTTTCATTTGAAATTTTTAAAATAGCATCCTTTCCAATAGTTGTTTTTATGTCAATGCTATTTTCTGGGGCTATGGTGTAGTATAATTGGTTGATTTTTATATTTTTTTTAGCAAAATTATAAAAAACAGGAACAATTAAAGGTGATTGTAAAAAGTTTGATATGTTGCTATTTAGAGGTGACGAAATCCAGTAAATAACTCCTTTTTTATTTTTTTTTGATGAAATAAAGGAATCATTATTAGCTAATTTTAGTACTGAAGATGTATTTCTTAAATTAGCTTTGTAATTAATAATTGTTTTTGGATATTGAAAGTTAGAAACCTTTTTTTCAAATACATCTTTTATCAACGGGTGGTCATAATTGATTGTTGTTATTTTGTATTCATTTTCATTTTTTTTAGTTATCAAACCTAAACCCAACATTTTAAACATTCTATTATATGAATTAAGATCAATGTTTTTTGAAGGTATAATAACTAAAGTGCCACCATTTACAGAAAAATTATACAAATCTTGTATCAATTCAGAAGGGATAACATCAATTTCGTTGAGGATAATTAATTGCTGTTTTTGGATATTGTTATAACTTAATTTATGCAGTTGAACATGGGTAAAATTAAACTCAGTCTCCGTATAAATATTCGATAAAAACTCAGAAGAATTTCCAATAGAAAGTACACTTATTTTTTTAGGTTTTGAAATTGTAAAATAAAAATCGTTGTCAAATTCTAAAGAAGTATCTACAAGAGAAATTTTTCCGTTAAAATTTATGGAATTTGGTATGGTAAATTCAACAGTTTCAACTGTTGAATTTTTAAATTTAGCAGTTGTTTTACCAATTAATTTTGAATTGTTATAGAGAGATATAGGAATGGCAGAAGTATTATTTGAGGTACTTTTAATTTGTACTTTAATGCTTATTTCTTTTAAGTTGTTTTTTGCGATGTAAATGCTATCTATAAAAATGTTAATATTCTTTTTAGGACTTAGCTTCAAAAGAGATACAGGTGAGTTTACATTTGTAAAAATTGATTTTTTGTTATAATTAATACTCTGTAAATCAGATATTAATAATAATTTATTTAAAGTTTTTATTTTATACTTGTTTAAGGTGTTAATTTTTAGTAAAACAGTGCTTAAATCTATTTTATTGCTTGAATATGTAAGTGAAATAAGTTTGCTTTTTAAACTTTTTACAGTCAAATTTTCAAAAATACCATCATTAGTTATTAGTGAAATTGTATTGTTTGGATTGGTGTTTTCTTTTATAATTTTTTGTGAAATACTTCTTAATAATTCACCTTCATTTCCTTTAGCCTGCATACTAAAAGAATTATCTAGATAAATGGTAGTATTAAATTTTGTTTGTGATGATAAATTTGAAAAATAAGGTTGTGCAAAAGCGATAATTAAGGAGGTTAATACTAGTAATCTTGTAATTAAAATCAACCACTTTTTTAACCTTGTACTTTTACGAGTTTGTTGTTCTATATTTTTTAAAAACTGAACATTGGTAAAAGGAACTTTAACAAAACGTTGTAATTGAAATAGGTGAACAATTATCGGGATGATAAGTAGCAGAAGAGCATATAAAATTTCTGGATGCTTAAAATGCATTGTTCAAAAAGGATTTTTCAAAGATATAAAAATAAGGGTAACCAGTTATAAAAATCAATCAAAATAATTTTTTAAGATTCCTAAAGCATAGTTACTGGCTATTGAGTTTGCAAACTTGGGAAAATCTATAGTTGCATTGTTATTGGCTTTGTCTGAAATTACACGAATAATAGAAAAAGGCACCTTGTATTCAAAACAAACTTGAGCAACTGCAGCCCCTTCCATTTCAACACAGTATGTAGTTGGTAAAATACTGTTCAAATGTTTAATTTTAGCAACACTTGAAATAAATTGATCTCCACTGGCAATATCTTCATAAACAACTTTAGGATGGGTTATATCAAAATTTATAGCTTCGTCTGGGTTTATATAAAATGTGTAGGAGTCTAAAAATTTATTGGTAGCACTTAGCAGTTTTGAAGGGTTTGTAGTCTCTATAAATTTTCTTTCTAATAAGGGAATTTCGAAAGGTTCAAATAGCGGACTTGCATTCATATCGTGTTGAAATAATTTTTTTCCAATAACAATGTCTCCAATATTAAGTGTAGGTTTAATGGCTCCTGCAACACCGGTAAATATAATTTCATCGATATTGAAATCGTTTATTAATTGCGTTGTTGTTACAGCTGAAGCAACTTTTCCCCAGCGAGAAAAAACCAATACTACTTTCTTATCAAATAAAGTGCCAGTATAATAGGTTCTCATTCCCTTTGTTGTGGTTGATATGTTTTGAAGTTTGTTAAGTAATGCTTGAATTTCTTCTTGCATTGCGCTAATAATACCAATCATTTATTCAATTTTAATTGATAATGTATCCATCTTTCATTTCTAGTTTTCTATCAGCCATATTCGCTAATTCTTGATTGTGTGTAACAATTACAAACGTTTGATTAAATTTACTTCTAAGTGTAAAAAATAATTCGTGTAATTTTTTTGCTGAAGCTGAATCTAAGTTCCCACTTGGCTCATCTGCAAAAATAACATCAGGGTTGTTAATTAACGCTCTAGCTACTGCAACTCGTTGTTGCTCACCACCAGATAATTCATTTGGTTTGTGGTTAATTCTATTTGAAAGTCCTAAAAAAGCTAATAATTCTGTTGCTTTTGCTTCTGCTTCTTTTTTTGAAACATTTCCTATAAAAGCAGGAATACAAACATTTTCAAGTGCTGTAAATTCAGGCAATAATTGATGAAACTGGAAAATAAAACCAATGTGCTGATTTCTGTATCTCGATAACGTTTTATCTTTTAATTCTAATAAGTTAGTTTTGTTTATACTAAGTTTAGCATTGGTATTTGAAGCGGGTTTATCTAAAGTGCCAAGAATTTGTAATAGCGTTGTTTTACCTGCACCTGACGGCCCAACAATGGCAACAATTTCACCTTTTTTAATAGCTAAACTAACTCCTTTTAAAACTTCTAAATTACCGTAAAATTTATGAATATTTTTTGCTTCTATCATTGTGTAAAATAATAGTGTGAAAATACACAAATAAATTGGTATTACAACCAGGTTTTAAGTTTGTTAAAATCTAAATAGTATACAAGTCGTACAGATAGGTTTTGCTGTAAAGACTCCTCAAATAAATTATTTAAATTATCAGAGAATGTTAAATTAGATTGATTATCGGATTTAAAAATAGAGTTTCTATACAATATTGATAATTCACTACCTCTTGAAAACTGCCAAACATATCTTAAATCTAGGTTCCAAGAATTGAAATTTACATCATTGTTTCCAGTATAGTTACTTGAAATTAAGTATCCGTTTTCATCTAATTTTGTATAATAGTCTCTATAAATTACAGGTGACCAATTGTATCTAAAAGCAATTGTTAATGAAGATAAATCATTAAAACTATACTTACCACTTAGCGTATTTAAAACCGATTTTATTTTTCTGAAACCAAAAATAATATCTCCTTCATCTAAAGTTGTAATGTAGCCACGTTCATCAAATGTTATATCATAATTAAAAGAATAACTCATAAAAAATTTATCATTAGCTCTGTATATTGGAGTAAAGCTAAATGAATAGCCATTGTCTTTTTCTCCATAATGTCTATTATAACTAACAGAAGCATTGTATGCAAATTTTTTTCTAAAATCGGATGATACAAAGCTAGAAAAACCAACTCGAGGTGTTGTTACTAAAAAATCTGTATTATTTCTTGGGGCCCAGTAGTCTCTACCTTCTCCAATTCGGGCATTTATTCTACCTCCAAATGAAAATTGTTTGATAGTGGTAGCAAATAAATTCAATTGTAAAAAATTTCCAGTATAAACATTTGGTTTAAAGCGTCTAAACATACCACCACTCAACCGGAGGCGGTAATTGTTGAATTTTTTTGTTGGTTTAAAAATTTGATAAGAAATATTACCCGAAAAGGAACTAAAGTTATTTCGTCTTTGGAAACCTAGATCATTGATTTCATATTTATCATCAGCCAAACTACTTCTTAAGCCATAGCGAAACTTCCCTTTAGTTTTATTGTAAGATAAGTTGGCAGAATATCCATTTATAGTACCTTCTGTTGGATCTTTGGTGCTACTGTATTTTACAGATCCATTTAACTTTTTTGAATTTTCTTTGTTTGCTAAATTAAAAAGAAGAGCAGACACGTTAGCTTTTCTAAAGTGATTACTTCGAGATACGTTTGTGTTGATTAATGACACAGAGGAATTTTTATTAAATTCTTGATCTATTACAATCACATTGTAATTAGCAAAAGGTTCAGTTACTTCTTTTCTAATTTCATTAGTGGTAGTATTTTCAATAATAGCTTCGGTTTTATCAGTAATAGCATCTAGTACTGCTATACCCAACCCTTTTTTTGTTCTTCCCGATATTTTTACAGCTGTAAGTAATTTAGCAATATCTGGATTGTGAATAATAGTTTCATCTGTAGCTAAGTTAGAATATATGTCAAAATAATTAATAGGGCGTTTTCCTATACGTCTTGAAAAAAACAAACCACCTTTATTAAGTAGGTCTGCACCCTCTATAAAAAACTGGCGTTGCTCATCAAAACGAACTTCAAAAGGACCTAAATTTAAAACTAAATTATCAAAACCAGCTTGACTAAAATCTGGGTTTATAGTGGCATCAAGTGTAAAATTATCACTTAAGCCATATCTTATATTAAAACCTAATTGTCCTTTTGTAGAAGTTTTTCCTTCAAAACTAGAAGTATTTAATGTTGTAACAGGCAAAAAGTTTAATCGAGTGGGTGTTTTAATATTTTCTAAATTGGTAAGTAAGCCAGAATATTGAGGAATACTCCCCACAGATTTATCAATATAATTCCAACTGTATTGTTCTCGTTTACTTTGAATAAGTCTTTGAAAATTCAACCCCCAAGTTTGTACCTTTTGATTGGAGAAACGAAGTGCAGAATAAGGAATTTTCATTTCTACATACCAACCTTTACTATCAAAACTTATTTTACTGTACCAAACGTCGTTCCAGCTAAAATCTTCACCATTTGCGGTTGAAACTTTTGCATCAGCTTGTGTACCACCGGCAGAAACAAAAAATTCAGTATCGTTTTGGCTATCATTAAGAGGGTTTAGTATCACTCCAAAAAAATCTGCTTGAGAAAAATTATCTCGATCACTTAATTGACGCATAATTTTTTCAGGGTGTGAGTCGTACATGTAAGCAGCAAAATAAATTGCTTCATCATCATAAACTACTTTTACTTCTGTTTTTTGATTGCTAGGTTCAGGGTCTCCATCGCCAGGCTTAAACATTACAAAGTTTTTTGCAACAGGTAAGTTTTGCCAAGCAGCATCATTGAGAATGCCATCTATTTTTGGAGGTGTTGTTACACGTGTTGCAGCTAGAGATTTTCGTTTGATATCTTGTGAAAAACTTATCAAAAAGCTAAATAAACAAAATACCAAAAAATATTTTTTCATAGAATGAGTTTGGAGGAGATAACAAAACAAAATTATTTAATCTATTTTTCTTTAACTATTAAAATTTGTTAAATTCATGTTAAAGACAAAAACTCTCATCAATTGTTTTAAATTTTATATAAAAAACAAGGTGTAATTTAATTAAGAAATGTAATTTTGTGCTTTCTTTAAATAAAACAACGATGAATTTACACGAATATCAAGGAAAAGAATTGTTAAACAGTTTTGGCGTTAGAATACAACGTGGAATTGTTGCTAATAATCATAAGAAAGCAGTAGAAGCTGCAAAACAATTAGCTACAGAAACTGGTACAGGTTGGTGGGTTATAAAAGCACAAATTCATGCAGGTGGGCGTGGAAAAGGTGGTGGAGTTAAACTTGCTAAAAGTTTAGATGAAGTGAATACTATTTCAGAAAACATTATTGGAATGATGTTAAAAACACCTCAAACACCTCCTCAAGGTAAAAAAGTAAATCAAGTTTTGATTGCTGAAGATGTTTATTATCCGGGAGAAAATGAACCAGAAGAATATTATATGTCTGTACTATTAAATAGAGCTACAGGTAGAAATATGGTTATGTATTCTACTGAAGGAGGTATGGATATTGAAGGTGTTGCAGAAAAAACACCTCATTTAATTTTTACTGAAGAGATTGACCCTTTAATTGGTTTACAACCATTTCAAGCTCGTAAAATAGCTTTTAATCTAGGTCTTTCAGGTGGTGCACTTAAAGAAATGATAAAATTTGTTACATCATTATATACTGCCTTTGTAAAGTCTGATGCTTCATTATTTGAAATTAATCCTGTATTAAAGACTTCTGATGATAAAATTTTAGCAGTTGACTCTAAGGTAGTTTTAGATAATAACGCATTGTTCCGCCATAAAGATTTAGCTCAATTACGTGATTTACGTGAGGAAAATGAGATTGAAGTTGAAGCAAATGCAGCAGGTTTAAATTATGTAGATTTAGATGGAAATGTAGGATGTATGGTTAACGGTGCTGGTTTAGCAATGAGTACAATGGATTTAATTAAACAATCTGGAGGTGAACCTGCAAATTTCTTAGATGTTGGTGGTACTGCTGATGCTAAACGTGTTGAAACGGCTTTTAGAATTATTTTAAAAGATCCAAATGTAAAAGCAATTTTAGTGAATATTTTTGGAGGTATTGTACGTTGTGATAGAGTAGCACAAGGTATTATTGATGCTTATAAAAATATGGGAGATGCTATTAAAATTCCAATTATTGTAAGATTGCAAGGTACAAATGCAAAAGAGGCCAAAGAGCTTATTGATGCAAGTGGTTTAGATGTTATTTCTGCAACGGAATTTCAAGAAGCAGCAGATAAAGTGAAAGAAGTTTTAAAGTAAAATATAAACTTTATTATCATAAAAAAACCGACTTTTAGTCGGTTTTTTTCATGTTTTTTTAGAAAATTATTGATTTCTAAATATCTTCAAAATTTACATCAGTAAAACTTTCAGTACTTTTATTTTCTTCAGTAATTTCAGAAGGTCTTTTAAAGTCTTTTTGGTGACGCTCAGAGATTACTTCTTCACCCTTTTCAGTTAAAATGTAATCTGTTGCAGCTTTCAGCATTTCATTAAATTCAGCAAAATCTTCTTTGTATAAGTAAATTTTGTGTTTTTTATAATGGAAAGATCCATCATCATGTGTAAATTTTTTACTTTCAGTAATTGTTAAATAATAATCTTCTGCTTTCGTTGCTCTTACATCAAAAAAGTAAGTTCTTCTTCCTGCTCTAAGAACCTGTGAGAATATCTCTTCTTGTTCTAAATGTTCTTTTTCCATAATTAATTCTCTATTTTTAATTAATCTTATAAATTAGATTGATACACAAATCTATAAAAATATTTGACTTATCTCACTATTTTTAAATTTCTTTTTCTAAAAGTTGTTGTTCGTAAAGTTCTTTATAATATCCATTTTTATTAACCAACTCTTTGTGTGAGCCATGTTGAATTATTTTTCCTTTTGAAAGTACAATAATACTATCGGCATTTTTTATTGATGAAATTCTATGGCTAACTATAATGGTTGTTTTATTCTTACTAATTTTATATAAATTGTTCAAAATTATTTCTTCTGTTTCAGTGTCAACAGCAGATAAACAATCATCAAAAATTAAGATTTTAGGATTCTTAATAATTGCTCTAGCAATAGATATGCGCTGTTTTTGCCCTCCAGATAGTGTAACTCCTCTTTCGCCAACATAAGTGTTATATCCTTCATTAAATTCAATAATATTGTGGTGTATGTAAGCATCTTTTGCAGCTTGTTCAATTTCACTATCAGAAGCAGAATTATCACCAAATTTAATATTGTTTTTTATGGTATCTGAAAATAAGAACGCTTCTTGAGGTACAAAGCCTATGCTTTGTCGTAAATTATCTAAATTTAGTTGTTTAATGTTTTTCCCATCGATTAATATTTCACCAGATTCAACGTCGTATAAACGTGCAATTAAATTTATGATGGTAGATTTTCCTGAACCAGTATTACCCAAAATAGCCAATGTTTCGCCTTTTTCAATTTTAAAACTTACATTTTTTAAAGCAGTAATATTAGTATCGTCATACGTAAAGGATACGTTTCTAAATTCTATATTTCCTTCAATTTTTGAAGGTGTAAGACAATTATTTTTAATTTCAGGTTCATGCTGTAAAAATTCGTTAATTCTTTTCTGTGAGGCTTCTGCTTGTTGTACCATTGAGGTTACCCAACCAACAACAGCAACTGGCCACGTTAACATGTTAACATACATAATAAATTCAGCAATTACACCTAATGAAATAGATCCTTCAATATAGCGTAATCCGCCTATGTATATTACTAAAATATTACTTAAGCCAATTAGCAAAATCATTGCAGGAAAAAACAATGCTTGAGCTTTAAATAAATGAATATTTTTTTCTTTTGAAGTATTCGCAATTTGTTGGAATTCCTGCATTGCTTTGTCTTCAATACCATAAGATTTTAAAATACTTATACCTGAAAATGTTTCTTGTGCATTAGCGGTAAGTTTAGATAAGTATTGTTGAACAGTGGTACTCCTTTTATTTATAATTCTGCTTAAAAAATAAATTGATACAGATAGAATAGGTAGTGGTAACAAAGTATAATTGGTTAATGTTGCATCAATGTTATACATTTTTATAATTGCAACTACAAATAGTACCAACATATTCATAGTGTACATAATAGCTGGGCCAAAATACATACGTACTTTACTTACATCTTCACTAATACGATTCATTAAATCACCAGTCTTATTTTTTTTGTAAAAATTTAAGGATAAGCGTTGGTATTGTTGATAAATTTCATTTTTCAAGTCAAACTCAATTAAACGAGAGGTAACTATTATTGTTTGTCTCATTAAGAAAGTGAAAAAACCAGAAAGTAAAGCAGCACCAACTATTAAAAGTATGTTATTTAACAAGTCAGCCTTTACCAATGGTAAATCGGTTACGATACCATTTTTATAATTTTCGGCTAAATTCACAGATTCTCTAATAAGTTGAGGAACCTGTAAAGCTAAAACTTTAGAGAAAATTGTAATAACTATCCCTGTTAGCAGTCGGTATTTATATTTTAAGAAGTATTTATTTAAGTATTGTAAAGCTTTCATAAAGTATTTAAGAGTACTTTAATTTTTAAAGCACGAATATACATTATTAAAATTTTATTTTTAATATTTTGTGATAGATTTAACGTTGCTTTAAAAAAACGTAAACAACATTTTATTTCTGAAAAATAATAGTACTTTTGCGCTATTAAAAATACAAAAAAAATCAAAGTTCTTTAAATGATAAATAGAAGACATATTCGAGTAAAGGTAATGCAATCAGTTTACGCATTCTTACAGTCTAAAAGTGATGGTCTCGATAAGGAAGAAAATTTTTTATACAATAGTATTGACAAGATGTTTGATTTATACGTATTGTTGCTTCGTTTATTAGTTGAAGTTAGAAATTTAGAAAAAAAACATATTGTAATTTCTCAAAAGAAGTTTTTAGCAACTCCTGAAGAATTAAAACCAAACACAAAATTTATTGAAAATCAAATTTTTCAATTATTAGAGGAGAGTGTTTCATTAAAAAACTACATTGAAGCCAATAAATTAAATTATTGGAACTTAGACAATGAATACGTTCATGAAATATTAAAACTTACTAAAAAAAGTAAATCGTATGCAACTTATATGAACTCTAAAAAATCTTCATTTCAGGAAGATAAAGAGTTTGTTGTGGCATTATTTAAAGAAATAATTGCACCAAATGAAAAATTGGCTGATTATTTTGAAGACAAAAATATTAGTTGGGTTGATGATATCCCTTTTGTAAATACTTGGATTGTTAAAACCTTAAATCAAATGAAAGTAGCAGAAGCCTTCAAACTAGGTAATTTGTATAAAGATGAAGGAGATAAGAAGTTTGTGATTGATTTATTTAGAAAAGTTGTATTAAACCATACAGAGTTTGAAAAAGAAGTAATAGATAAAACGCCAAATTGGGATACTGATCGTATTGCTGAAATAGATATGATTTTAATAAAAATGGCAATTTGTGAGTTTTTAAAATTTCCATCAATACCAGCCCGTGTAACCATTAATGAATATATTGAGATAGCAAAAGACTATTCAACAGAAAAAAGCAGTTTTTTTATCAATGGAGTATTAGATAAAATTTTAAAAGATTTTACGGCATCAAAAAGATTAGATAAAATAGGACGAGGATTATTATAATTTTATATTTTTACAAAAATTAAACTAAATAAAAATGAAAAAAATCACAATTATCTATATTGCTATATTAAGTTTAGTAGTTATTTCATGCAAAGAAAAAGCTACTTCAAAAGTTAAAGAAACCAATTTAGAAACCGCTAAAGAAAGAGATGCTAGAATTAGTTTAGGATCAGCAATTATTGAATTTGATAAACCAGCATTTGAGTTTGGTACTATTACTGAAGGTGATATTGTAGAAGGGGATTTTACAATTTATAACAAAGGGAAAGTAGATTTAGTTATTACAAAAGCAAAAGCATCTTGCGGATGTACGGTGCCAGTTTGGCCTAAAGAAGCTATAAAACCAGGAGATTCTGCTGTTTTAAAATTTTCATTTAATTCAAGAGGGAAAAGAGGTAATAATAATAAATCTATTACGCTTACAACAAACACAGAAAAAGGAACAGAGGTTTTAAGAGTTAAAGGAACAGTTCTGCCTAAAGAGAAATAATAAATTAAAATTTATAATAAATGTATACAGTAATATTTTTACAAACAGATGGAGGAAGTACTTTATCAACTATGCTTCCTTTTTTATTGATGTTTGTGGTTATCTATTTTTTTATGATTCGACCACAAATGAAACGTCAAAAAAATGAGAAAAAATTTCAAAGTTCTATTGCAAAGGGTAATAAAGTAATTACTACAAGTGGAATTCATGGGAAAATTGTAGATATTGTAGATAGTGATAATACAGTAATAATTGAAACAGGAGCTGGAAAAATAAAATTTGAACGATCAGCCATTTCAATGGAGCTTAGTAAAAAGTTACAGGCGCCAAAAGAAAAAAAATAAGTAATTAGTTACATATTAAATAAAAGTGAGCTGTTAAGCTCACTTTTTGTATATTTAGTACTTATTTATTTAAAATGAAAACAGTTGTAAAAACTTCGGGTATATCTATTGCTGATAAAAGAAAAGTAAAAGTATTTTTATTTATTTTACTGCTAACGTCAATAATTTGGTTGTTAATTGAATTGTCAAAAATTACCAATAGTACAGCCGTTTTTAAAATTGAGTATAAAAATATACCTACGGGAATGTTATTGCAAAGCAATCCTACTTCTGAGATAAATATTGCATTAAAAGCACCAGGGTTTTCATTGCTGAAGTATAAAATAAGAAAAAATAAAGTAGCACTAAACTTAAATAATGTAGTTAGGGGAAATGCAAACTATTATCTATTACCAAATCAGCAAAAAGCATATTTAAATGCTCAATTACCTGGAGAAACAGAAGTTGTTAGTGTTTTGAAGGATACGATATTTATAGAGCTAGGGAAAAATAAATCAAAGAAAGTTCCAGTAAATCTTCAACTAGACATTAAATTTAAATTAGGGTATAATTTAACAGCACCTCTAAAAATTATACCAGACTCAGTAACCATTACTGGCCCAGAAAAACATGTTGATTCAATTAAAGAATTATCAAATAGATTGTTGGAATTAAATGATGTACACAAAAATATTCACAAAGAGTTAGATTTAATATTACCTCCAAAAAATTCAAATGTTATTTTGAATACAACAAAAGTTGTGGTTAAAGCAAACGTAGATAAATTTACCGAGGGAAGTTTTAATATTCCCGTTACCATAATTAATAAACCAGAAGGAATTAAAATTAATACTTTTCCGAACACAATAGAAGTTATTTACCAAGCTGGACTTTCAAATTTTAGTAAAATAACAAGAAATAGTTTTTTAGTTGTTTACGATTATAAACAATATGAAAAAGATACTTTAATACGGTTTTTAACTCCCATAATTAAGCAAAAGAGTGAGTTTATTTCTTCTCTAAAAATCAATCCAAGTAAAATTGAATTTTTAATTCAAAAATAAAATACTTCTTTTAAAATTTAATTAATAAATGAAAATAATAGGTTTAACAGGAGGAATTGGAAGTGGGAAAAGTACAGTTTTACAACTGTTTAGTAACCTTGGTGCTACAGTTTATATTGCAGATATTGAGGCTAAAAAGTTGATGAATACAAATAAAGAACTAATAAAACAGCTTATAGCCTTATTTGGTAGTGAAGCTTATACAAACTATAAATTAAACAAAAAATATATTGCTTCCATCGTTTTTAAAGATAAAGAGAAGTTAGAAGGTTTAAATAAATTAGTTCATCCTAAAGTGCAAGAACACTTTGCTGAATTTGTAAAAAAATGTAAGACAAATCTGATGATTTATGAGACTGCAATCTTATTTGAAAGTGGTAGTAGTACCATGTGCGATTTTATAATTACTGTTATTGCAAATTTTGATGATAAAATAGATAGAATTATGGAACGTGATGGAGCATCCAAACAACAAATTATAGATAGGATGAAAAATCAGTCAGAGGATAGTTTTAAGATAAGGAAGTCTAATTTTGTGATTAGAAATAATAATTTAAAGGATACGAAAATACAAGTTTCTACAATTTACGACCTAATAGTTTCAATACCTGAATCTTGAAAAATATCTTAAAAAAATGTTAAAATATTAATTTTATTGTTAACTTACGTTAAATTTTAACATAATTACTATTAAAAGTTTAATTTTGAACAATGGGAAAGAAGGTGTTTGTACTCATTATTGTTTTAATGAGTATTGCTTTAATAGGTATTATTTCTGTTCAATTTTTTTGGATAAAAAACACCATACAAATTACTGAAGCACAATTTACTTCTAATGTGAGATTTGCACTCGCAAAAGTTTCAGAAGATATAAAACAGCGAGAATTTGAAGATTTTTATTTAAAATTATCTGAAATTTATAGAGAGGGTGAAAAATTTAAAGCATCAGATATTCGAAAATTTATTTACGAAAAAATAGATACAACGAATAATGAAAAGTTCACATACTCTCAAAGTATAATTGAGCAAAACTATAAGGTGCCAACTGAGTTCTTTGAAAATGACTCCATAAACTTTAAAGAAATTTTCAGTAAGGAGGAGATTGTAATTGTAAAGGATCAAAATTTTGATAAAGATATAGATGGGATTAACCCTCCTGAGGAGCGTTATATTAAAGTAGGGAGATTTGAAGGAGCTGAAAAATCCTACTTAGAGCGTCAATTTGATGTTTATACAAGTAGATTACCTATTCATAAAAGAGTTAGTAATAAAGAAATTTCATACAGATTGAATAATGAACTTAAAAGTAGAGGTATTGATACTGATTTTAAGTATGGGATTTATAGTAACGGATTGGCAACTCAGGTAAAATCTGGTTATTTTAGAAAAGAAGCTGGCAAAAGTTATAAAGTACCTATGTTTGCTGATGAATATGGAAATAGTAATTTTCAGTTATATGTAACATTTCCCGAAAAGAAAAATTTTATACTATCTTCAATTTATAAAATATTAACACTATCTGCTTTTTTTATTCTCATTATAATTTTAGCATTTGTTAGTGCCTTGTACCAATTGGTTAAACAAAAGCAAATTTCTGAAATTAAAACAGATTTTATTAATAATATGACACATGAATTTAAAACACCAATTGCAACTATAAATTTAGCATTAGACGCTATTAAAAACCCTAAAATAATAGGTGAGCAAGAAAAGGTGTTGCGTTATGTAAAAATGATTAGAGATGAAAATAAACGTATGCATGCACAGGTGGAAAATGTATTGAGAATTTCTAAATTAGAGAAAAATCAGTTAGACGTTAGTAAGGAAAAAGTAGATATTCACGACATATTAGAAGAGGCTGTAACACACGTTGATTTATTAATTAAAGATAAAGGAGGCTTCATTAAATTAGACTTAAAAGCATACGATACTGAAATATTGGCTAACGAATTTCATATTACTAATGTAATTGTAAATATGTTAGATAATGCTATAAAATATTCTAATGAAGTTCCTAAAATTAATATTTCAACTGAAAATACAAATAAAAGTATCATTATTAGAATTAAAGATAATGGTATTGGAATGAGCAAAAGTGTTCAAAAAAATATCTTTAAAAAGTTTTATAGAGAAGAAAGAGGAAATATTCATAATGTGAAAGGACATGGTTTAGGCCTTTCATACGTAAAAAAAATAATTGAAATTCATCAAGGCGAAATTTCTGTTGAAAGTGAAAAAGGAGTAGGTAGCACTTTTCTCATAAAATTACCCTTGATTTAAAATTTAAGAAAAATGGAAAACAAAAGAATTTTATTAGTAGAAGATGATCCAAATTTTGGTACAGTTCTAAAAGATTATTTAACGTTGAACGATTACAATGTTACACTCGCAATTGATGGGTTAGAAGGACTTATTATGTTTAAAAATGATGATTATGATTTGTGTATTTTAGATGTAATGATGCCTAGGAAAGATGGTTTTTCATTAGCTAAAGATATTAGAAGTACGAATGCAGATATACCAATTATATTTTTAACCGCAAAAACTATGAGAGAAGATGTGTTAAAAGGATATCAGGTAGGAGCTGACGATTACTTAAATAAACCCTTTGATTCTGAAGTTTTATTATACAAGATTAAAGCTATTATGCAACGTAAAGAAGGAGACAAGAATAAGGAAGAAGAAGTTTTTGAATTTAAAATTGGAGATTTTAATTTTAATTCAAAATTGAGGCATTTATCTTACAAAGGAGGTGAACCTCAAAAACTATCACCTAAAGAAAGCAAGTTGTTGAAAATGTTAACATTGCACAAAAATGATTTGATGCCACGAGAATTAGCACTAACCAAAATTTGGCGTGATGATAATTATTTTACTTCACGAAGTATGGATGTGTATATTGCAAAATTGCGTAAATATTTAAAATTGGATGAAAATGTAGAAATAATAAATATTCACGGAGAAGGATTTAGGCTTATTGAGAAATAGAAAATTTAAACCTGCTTTTGCAGGTTTTTTTATGTCAAAAAGTTATATTTGTTTTAAAATAAGATTATAAAAATGGCACAATTTGTAAAAATTTATGAAGAAAATCCAAATGAGCGCGAAATAGATAAAGTTGTTGCAATTTTAAAAAAAGGAGGATTAATTATTTACCCTACAGATACAGTTTATGGTATTGGTTGTGATATTACCAACGTAAAAGCTATGGGAAAAGTAGCTAAAATTAAAAACATAAAATTAGATAAAGCCAATTTTTCATTTATTTGTTATGATTTAAGCACGCTGTCAGATTATATAAAACAAATAGATACACGAACTTATAAAATCTTAAAAAAAACGTTGCCAGGCCCTTACACATTTATCTTGCCAGGTAATAATAAATTACCTAAAGTATTTAAAAATAAAAAAACTGTTGGAATTAGAATTCCTGATAATTTGATTATTAGAGAATTGGTTAAAAAATTAGGAAATCCAATTGTATCTACATCTATTTACGATGAAGATGATTTAATAGAATATACTACAGACCCCGAATTAATTTTTGAAAAATGGGAATCTAGGGTTGATGTTGTAATTGATGGAGGTTACGGTGGTAATATTCCTTCTACAATTATTGATTTGTCTGATGATGAAATAACAGTACTTCGTGAAGGTAAAGGAAGCATTGATTTTTAGTGTAATAACTGAAATTAAAGGTCTTTAAATGTTTTTTTTCTTTGTACAAAGTATTTCCAAACAATACTTCTTACTGTATAATAATTACTTTGTTGAAACCCTTTTCTTTTCTCTATCATTTTAGTTAAATAAAAGTAAAAACTAAAATGTGCTCTAATTACTGCAATTGTATGTTTGGGCCTTAATTCAGCTAAAAATTTAACTCCTGCAATGCCATCGAGTAATAAACGTGAAAAAATGATTAAAAACAGGTTGTTTTTTGGTGCATTTTTCACAAGTGAGAATAGACTATTTCTAAAATTTAAAAAAGTTTTATGCGGACTTTCTTCCTTCAAAGTAGCTCCTCCAACGTGATACACGGTTGAACTACCAACATATTTAATAGTTTTTTGAATGTTTTTTGCTCGCCAACACAAGTCTATCTCTTCTTGATGTGCAAAATAATCTTCATCAAAACCTTTTAACTCATGAAAAACTTCAGAACGAATAAAAAAGCAAGCTCCAGATGCCCAAAATATATCAACAATGTCATCGTATTGTTTGTAATCAGTTTCTAAATCTGAGAAAATTCTTCCTCTGCAATATGGGTATCCATATTTATCTATAAATCCACCTGCTGCACCAGCGTATTCAAACTGAGACTTATTTTTATAATCTAATATTTTAGGTTGAATAATAGCTGTTTTAGGTTCATTTTTAAAAGTAGAAATAATTGGATTTAACCAGCCTTCAGTAACTTCAATGTCTGAATTTACCAAAGCAAAAATAGTTGCATTCACATGTTGTAAAGCATCATTATAACCTTTGGCATAGCCTCCATTCTTCTTGTTTTTTACAATTGTTATTTGAGGGTAATTTTCTTCAATAAATTTTATAGATTCATCTGTAGAGGCATTGTCTGCTATAACTATTTCTACATTAGGCAAATTACTGTATTTTACAATTGAAGGAATAAATTTTTCCAATAATTGTTTACCATTCCAGTTTAAAATAACAACAGCTGTTTTCAATTCTTTATTCTTAGTTTAGATTTTAATATAATTAAATAGATTAGGCTTGTTAAAACTATTACAAATGTAATTACTGCAAAAATCCATTTTAATGACGTAAAAGTAGATGTTAATGAACAAATAGTATTGAGTTTTCTTGGATATTTTGAAAGCATTACTATAATTCCAGTATTTTCTAAAATATCAAACCAACTAATTAAAAAAGGCGTTAAGCTTACTATATTAAACCTTTCTAAATTATTAATTTTAAATAATGTTAAAATAATAAATGCATATGTAAAACCATAAATAATTGCATACGGAAAATCAATAAATAGTTCAGATAATTTATAGGCATTTCTTCCTTGCTCTCCAAGATTTTCAAATAAAGTATAAGCTACATCTGTTGAATATGAAAATTTTAAGTCTAAAATAGATTTTATGTCAATTTCTATAGCTGAAATTAATTCAGGAAACTTAGGGAGCAAAATAATATTAAATAGAACAATTAAAAATAATCCTATACTAATATTTCGTTTTGTAGCAAACTTTGTTAAAAAGGTATAAAAATGCTTCATTAATTGGTTTGTGTAAACGTTTTACTACTAATTTTCCACCCATTTTGGGTACTTAAAAGTATTAAATAGTCT
>Ga0256840_1000994_pt1 | contig 27740 bp, 28 predicted proteins | sample 355202metaG_FD_185969 | JGI IMG/M metagenome (GOLD analysis project Ga0256840, IMG submission 185969) | Hydrothermal vent microbial communities from Mid Atlantic Ridge, Atlantic Ocean - 355-202 | ecosystem: Environmental > Aquatic > Marine > Hydrothermal vents | place: Atlantic Ocean: Mid... | reverse complement strand
ATAGCTATTGCTATGCTTGAAATTTGAAGATTGTAAAACAAAAAAATATTTCAAATTTATTTAGCGCATTTTGAAATAGAATTGGTATAATAAATCGTTTATTTTATCACTCCTTTTCTTCAAAAAAATAGATCCATAACGTAGGCTATGAATAGATTTTTACTCATCAATGCGTAATAAATTAAATCAATTTCTTTCAGCTCATTTCAAAATGTACTTGGTATAACAAGAAAATCAATAGAAACTTTAAAAAAAACATGAGCCAAACGCTTTATAATCTCTAATAAGTGCATCAATGACATTAAAAATTTGTGTTTGGTCAGTATCACTCATATCTGCAATATCTTCCATACGTTTAGTTATTTTCTTGTCCGTAATTAAAATAGAATTATTACCAACTAAATAATCTAAAGAAACATCTAAGGCTAAAGCGAATAAAAGGCTATCTTTTTTGAATAATTTATTAATAAATAACAGTTTGTTCCTTAAAATTTATTCTTCAAATCTCAGCATTTCTTCATTTTCTGTAAATAGAAGTCTTAGCCGAACTCAGGTTAATATTTGTTTTCAGTTAATTCGTATAAAATCCAAAGAAATGGTAATCTTAGGTAGAACTTAGGTTATTTAATAATGAATTCTAAAAAATATTTATAAAAAACACTTGTTGTTTACAATAACTATTTGTAAGTTAGCGTTATAAAACAATTAGCTATTAACGTGTAAAGAAAATTAATATTTAATCTTTAAGGATTAATATAAAATTACTTTGAAGAATTTTTTTATGGGGAAAACACTTATATATTTAGTACAACAATTATTGCTTAATAATAAGATTTCTTTTGATAAAGAGGAATTATCATTTCAGATTCAAAGTCACCCATCATATCCCAGTTTACATGCTATTACAGGAGTATTGGATCATTTTAATATAGAGAATATTGCTGCTGAAGTTCCAGTAAATGCTGAAACTCTTTTACAATTGCCAGATTGTTTTATTGCACAAGTTAAAGATAATTTAGAAACAAAATTAGTTATTGTTAATAAAATTTCTGTAGGGTATCAAATAAATACATCTTCAAAAGAAAGGGAAAAATTAAGTAAAGATGATTTTTTAGAGAAATTTACTGGTATTGTTGTAGCTGCAGAGAAATCAGAAGATGAAAACAGCAATATTTCAGCTTCTAAAAATAATTTTGAGTCTGTTGTTTTAGGGATTACAGCAATTCTTTTTGTTACACTGCTTATTTTAAATAAACCTTCTTTTATTGCAATTTGTTATTTGTTATTATCTATTGTAGGGGTGTTACTGAGTGTTTCTATTCTAAAACAAGAGGAAGGGATTGAAACTGTTTTAGGTAACGCTTTTTGTTCTGGAAATGATGAGAATAAAGATTGTGACGCTGTTTTATCCTCTAAAGGGGCAAAAATTATTGGCGGTTATAAATTGAGTGATTTTAGTTTACTATATTTTTCTGGGCTGAGTATAGCAACCGTTTTTTCAATGCTATTTCAACTTAAGATTTTGCCAATAGTTTTTTTGATTAGTTTATTTGCTTTACCAATTACATTATATTCCATTTACTACCAATATGCAGTTGTAAAAAAGTGGTGTCTGCTGTGTTTGAGTATTGTTGGCGTATTATGGTTACAGGCTAGTATCGTTTTTGTGCTTGGAAATTATTTTATACAACTAGATGTAAAAGGATATATTATTGTTGCTTTTTCGTTTATGGTATTTTTTGCTGTATGGAGTTCTTTAAAACCAATAATTACAAATTTTACTACGCTAAAAAAGAGTAAAATAGAATCGGTTAAGTTTAAACGTAATTATGCTTTATTTGATAGTTTGTTAAATAAGTCTGAAGTATTAAATACTACCATACCAAATATTGAAGAAATTATTTTTGGAAATATAAATTCAAATTTAGAAATAGTAATTATTACAAACCCTTTTTGTGGGCATTGTAAACCTGTACATAAGTTAGTTGATGCTATTTTGAATAAATATAGTGATTTAGTAAAAATCACTATTCGGTTTGCTGTAAATATTAAAAATTTAGATGGTAATGATGTTAAAATAACAAGTAGAATATTAGAAATATATGCTACTGAGGGTAAAGAGAAATGTTTGCTAGCTATGGATTCTATTTATGGAAATATGTCTTCTGATATTTGGTTAGATAAATGGAAAAACTGTAAAGATTCAAAAAAGTATATAACAATATTAGAAAAAGAGAATGTTTGGAATAATGATAATGGTATAAATTTTACACCAGAAATTTTAATTAATGGTAGGTCATTTCCAAAAGAGTATGATAGGGAAGATTTATTATTTTTTATTGAAGAATTGCAGGAAAATAGTACAGAAATGTAATTGACAAATTAAATAAACTCTTATTAAGAAAAAGAGTTTGTTTAGAAAGCTTAACTCCCCGTATAAATAAGCTTATTTGTTTTGGTACTTATATATTAATGTATCAAAAATAAATTTATATAAAAACACATTCCCTCGCGAGGAATAGACACATTCTGTGAGTGTCTATAACTGTTCACAGCTTAATTAATTATAAATTTTATATTATGAAAAAATCAATTTTAAACATCGGAAAAGTTTTAACTAATGATGAAAAGAAAACTATTACAGGAGGTTACATTTTTACATGTAATAGATTTTGTAGCTCTTCACCAGCGATGCAGCAAATGCAAGTAGACCGTTATGGGGCGGAAGCTTTTGAAGGTTGCCCTTGTTTTATGCCTTGCTAAAAAAATATTGCCATTGTTAATATTTAGATATTGACAATGGTTTTATTTGGTTGTTGTTTTGTATAAAAAATATTCATTTTAAATGAATTATACTACAAATAAGACACATTCTGTGAGTGTCTATAACTGTTCACAGCTTAATTAATTATAAATTTTATATTATGAAAAAATCAATTTTAAACATCGGAAAAGTTTTAACTAATGATGAAAAGAAAACTATTACAGGAGGTTACATTTTTACATGTAATAGATTTTGTAGCTCTTCACCAGCGATGCAGCAAATGCAAGTAGACCGTTATGGGGCGGAAGCTTTTGAAGGTTGCCCTTGTTTTATGCCTTGCTAAAAAAATATTGCCATTGTTAATATTTAGATATTGACAATGGTTTTATTTGGTTGTTGTTTTGTATAAAAAATATTCATTTTAAATGAATTATACTACAAATAAGACACAATTTGTGAGTGTCTTTAAATGTTCACAACTAAATTAATTATAAATTTATATTATGAAAAAATCAATTTTAAACATCGGAAAAGTTTTAAATAAAGAAGAACAAAAAAGTATTGCAGGAGGAGGTAAATTTTTATGTGTCATTAATTCTGGAGATCGTAGATGTTGTACTCCTAGTGAGTGTGGCAATACAGGAGGAATATGGAGGCCTGGGGCTTGGGGTTATGGTACTTCTCAAAACTGTATTTGTTTTTAGTATATTTTGTAGTAAAAGCATAAATGTATTTAAATAGTAAAGTAAGGCTATGCTATTTTATAATAAAGACTATTATGTGATGCTAATAAGACATAATCTGTGACTGTCTTTAAACGTTCACAGAATTTAATAACAAATAAAAGGCAATCTTTTTTGAATAATTTTTAAGAAATAACAGGTTATTCCTTAAAAATTATTCTTCAAATCTCATCATTTCTTCATTTTCTGTAAATAGAAGTCTTAGTAGAATTCAGGTTACTATTAATTATAATGGTGAATTAGATTTATTTAATAAAATGAAGACTGAATTACAAAAAATGATTAAAAATACAAAAGATGAAATTTGAATTTTTCTTTAGATGAATATGATAGTGTGGGAGCAGGGATTTTTATAAAATTAATAGTACTACATAGTGTTTTTAAAAATTTAGATTTGGTTTTCACTTTAGTTAAATCTAAATCTAAGCTCAAATAGAACTGTCTATATCTATTATCATTTTCAAGAGCAATACCAGTAATCATATTTTCTGCACCATATCCAAATGCAAGGTTTAGCCATTTAGGAATTTTACTATTTTTAGAAAAAGAATGCAAATTAGCAGATAGCCAATAGGTTTGACCATTATAATCTTTTAGACTTTGCTCCATAAAATTAGAACCAAGTAAACTAGGTCTTATATTAGCATAATGTGTTTGATGGAATGAATATTTAAGTTGAATACGTTGCTCATTCCATAATAATTCTTGCCCAACTACTAATACTGTACCAGAAGCATTAGCAACAATATCACCAGTAGAAAATCCCCATTGTTTTGAGAAACCATCTAAAACCTCTACAGTGGTCAAAAAAGCAAAACCAAGTGTAGCGCCATAAATGAGTTGGTTTTTTTTAGTATCACCAGTCCAGCCAATTAATTCCATTCCTATTTTACCAACATAGTAAGCAGTCATTGCATGACCGATTTTATCCATTTGTAACCATTCTCTGTTATCGTTTATGCTATGTAAGCTTGATTTAGGGTAGTTAGCATACCATAATTGGTTTAAGCCAATTATTGAAGCTGCATAAGCTGAGCTTTCCGTAATAACAATTATTTTTCTTTTTTTTAGATTTAATGTATCTGATTTTTTCCAAAAAGAATTTTGTGCTTGTATAGTAATACTGGCAAAAAGAATAAGAACAAATGAAAATATTTTTTGCATTGTTATTTACTTGATAAGCATAATTATACTAGAATAATAATTACTTAGCATCTTTTTTTAAAATATCATTAATAATCCAATCTAATTGTTCATCATTATCTAAGGTTGTAGGTTTAATGAATTTATTTGGTATTACGCCATAACCATCTGGTTGGTCTTTGTGTGGTGTGTCAATAATAGTAACGCCAAAACGTAATTTTAATTTGGAATTTGGTAACTCAAAAGGTACAAATATACCAGCAACAGTACTGTTATTAGCTCCGCCAGTTTCATTACCTACTAAAAAAGCACCATTTGCTTTTAAATTATTTGCAAGTATAGAGCTTGCAGAAAAACTAGTTTCATTAATAAGTACATACACATTGCCTTTAAAATTATTTATAGCACTTGGCTTTTTAAGTTTAGCGCTACCAAACTTAAAATGTGGAACACCATTAATATTTTTAACTTTAAATAGTTGTACAATTTTTGCTACTGGAAGTAGCAAAAAGGATGCAGATTTAATTAATACGGATTTATTATGCATAAATGGATAATACCAAGCAAAGCTTTTTGTCATTTTAGATTTATTAATAAAAATAAAATCTTTATCTGTTAAAAAAGAATATAAATAGGCAATTTCATTTAAACGACCTCCTCCATTATTTCGTAAATCAATAATTAAATTTTCACTTTTTGTAGAATCGATTTTTGCAAAACTTTCTTTATAAAATTCTTTAAAACCACCATTGCTGAAACCTCTAATTTTAATATATGCAATGGATGATGAAGAGTCTTGTTTTATAATTTTTAAATTTCGAGTATATTCTTTAGTTAGGTTATTGTAACCGTATTTAAAATTAAATTCCTTTTTTGATTTCAATTTCTTTTTTGCAAGTTTTTTTTCAGTTTTAGTGCGTTTTTTCTTTACAATTGTATCTTTTCTTATTTGTTTTACTTTTTTAGCTATGGCATAAATATATTTGGTGTAAATGCTGTCATTTTTTTTAAGAGTAATAGCAATACTATCTTTTAAACCATGTGTTTTAATAAATAGAGAACCAATATATTTTCTAATAGCAATAGGTGTAAATGTTTTATTATACCCATCGCCAGTAACAATGTTTTTAAAAGATTTTGTTAAATTGTTTACAGATTCATTATCTATTTTTAGTAATTGGGAGCCTACAATAATTGTAGAGTCGATACCGAAGTTTTTATCAATATATATATTATTATTTAGGGTTGCAAAGCGTAAACTTTTAAATGGGTTATGCTTTTTACCTTTCTCTTTTTTTTCTTTTTTTGTTTGCTTTTTATATGGAGGGGAAAGAGTTGTATGCCCTTGTTTTATTTGCGCAATTATAGGTGCGAAAGATTTATAAAATTCAATGCTAGATAAAGGTTTGTGAATACTGCTTTTTAACGAATTAAAATAAGAGTCTAAAGAATCCTTATTTGTATATAAATATAAATCGGGATGTAATTTTTTTAATTTTTTATACGCATAGTCAATATCCTTTTTTAGTTCATTAGGAGTGTGCTTTTTTGCTATTTGTGTATTGTATTTTACAACAGAACCACAACTTGATAGTGTTAATAATACTAAAATAAATAATGTTATTAATTTGGATCTCATATTTTAAAGTCTATTTGGGTTAATAACAAATGTTCACAAAAAATTATTGTGTAATACCTTGTTTGTTTTTTTTGTTTATAAACTTAGTACGGTTTAAATTATGTTGTGCAAGTGTTTTTGCAAATTCATGTGAACCAATATTATTAACACTAGCACACATATAAAAATAATCGTGTTTTTTTGGATTTAATACAGCGTTAATAGAAGATATATCTGGCATAGCTATTAAAGAAGGCGGTAGTCCTTGTTTTTTATAAGTATTGTATGGCGATTCTTTAACATCTTCAATATTTTTAAAAAGTACACGTCTCATTTCAAAATCTTGACCATATTTTTGTTTCATTGCATAAATAATTGTTGGATCAGCTTGTAAAGGCCACTTTTCTTTCAAGCGGTTTAAGTATAAACCAGCAACAGTAGAGCGTTCACTTTCTTTGGCAGTTTCTTTTTGCACAATAGATGCTAGTGCAATGACCTCATTAACACCTAAGCCAAGTTCTTTAGCTTTAAGAATTCTATCGTTATTCCAAAACTTACGATACTCCTTATACATTCTATTTCTAAATTTACCTGCCGATGTATTCCAATTAATTTGGTAGGAGTTTGGAATAAAAATACCTAAAACTTGCTCTTTTTTAAATTGAATTACATTTAAAAAATCTTCATCGGTAAATGCATTTAATAGAGAAATAGAATCTGCTTCAATTTGTTTAGATATTCTACCAGCTAAATCTTCTAATGTATGTTGGTTGTTAAAAGTTAAGTTTACGGGGATTTGCTTACCACTTCGCAATAAATTTACCAATTCATTATTATTCATTCCTTCTTCAATCTGATATTTACCAGCCTTTGGTTTTGTGAATTTTTTCTTTTCTGCAACCCATTCGAAATCTTCTTTATTTTTTAGGAGAGGAGCAATTTCTGTTTTTAAATCGTTAAAACTAGAGTTTGATTTTATATAAACAAATCCTTTTTCAGTTGTATTAACGGTATATATTTTACTGTAAATACTATAACCAATAAATGCTATAATCATAAAAATGATAGCTAGCAATAGTAAAATAATTTTTTTGTTATTCATTTTATTAAAATATTTAAATATTTGTTAATCAGTTTTTTTTTTGTTTATTAACTGAAATAATAGTTCATCTTTATATGTATTGTTATAAAAAATCCAATCTTTTTTAATCCCAACTTGTTCAAATTTGTTTTTAGTAAAGAGAGCAATACTTTTATGATTATCACTAGTTATATTTGCATATAGCTGATGTAAATTTAAAGTTGTAAAAGTATAATTAATTAATAATTTAAGTGCATTATTTGCAAAACCTTTATTCTGATTTTTTTCTAAAATTAAAATACCAACACCAGCTCTTTTGTGTTGTGGGTCAAAATCAAATAAATCAATCATGCCAATAGCAGTTCTAGTTTCTTTATTTTCAATAACTAAACGTAGTTGTTTTGCCTCAAATATATCTTGGTGCGCATTGGCAATATATTGTTTTAAAATAAATTTTGAAAAAGGAGTTTGTGTACTACTAACTTCCCAAAAAGTAGTATTATTTTCTGTTTGGAATAAAAAATCTAAGTCTTCAGGTTCTAAAGCTCTTAATTTTATATGTGGATCTGTTAATATTGTCATTATTACATTTCTAAACAACCTTTAAAAACCATTGTTGCAGCTCCTTTTAAAAATACATTTTTATACCCACCATCAGTTTTAGTAAAACTGACTTGTAGATTCCCTCCAAGTGTGTTTAGTGTAATATTATTGCTCTTAGTTTTACCAGTTTGATAAGCAGAAATTGCAACAGCTGTAACACCTGTGCCACAGCTTAAGGTTTCATCTTCAACCCCCCTTTCATAAGTGCGTACCTTAAATGTGTTGGAAGAAATTTGCTCTGCAAAATTAACATTAGTACCTTTTGTATTATAAGGTTCTCCATATCTAATAGTTTCTCCTAAGGATTTAACATCTAAATTATCAATAGCATTACTAAACGTAACATGATGAGGTGAACCTGTGTTTAAAAACAGATGTGTATCTTTTTCTAAAATAGTTTCAACATCATTCATTTGTAAATTAACAGTATTTTTTTTAATAGAAGCATGGTGTAATCCATCAATAGCATCAAATACAGTTTTTTTGTCAAAAATATTTAATTTTTTTGCAAAAGCTACAATACATCTGCCACCATTGCCACACATACTACCTTCATTTCCATCCGCATTAAAATAAATCATTTTAAAGTCGTATTCCGAAGAGTTTTCAAGTAATAATAAACCATCAGCACCAATACCATACTTGCGATCACATAATGTTTTTATTAAATTAACATTTTGTTTATGAAATAGATTCGTTCTATTGTCAATTATGACAAAATCATTTCCAGTTCCTTGATACTTATAAAATTTGAGTTTCATGCATGGCAAAAATAAACATAATAATTGAAATTTCTTTGCTGTAATAGTATGAAAAAACAAAAGCATTGTTAAAAAACGTTAAACATCGTTAAAAAAGAGTTAATGATTTTTAATAGATATAATATTTTTATAGTTTTGAGTTGTAATTAACAGTATTCTAAAATTATAAAGTATGAAAAAATTAGTTTATTTAATATTTGTATCTATATTAGGAGGAGCAATAACATTAGGTTCTTATTTGTTTTTTTTTCAAAAAGAGAATAAGATTGTAGTAGAACAGTCAAAAGAAAAAGTCAGTATTTTTAACACAAATAATGCAATTACAAAAAGTTTTGATCCAGAAAATAAAATAGATTTTACAAAAGCGGCAAAAGAAACAGTAGATGCTGTGGTGCATGTTAAAAACACATCGGTAAAGACTGTACGTGATCCTTATGCCGAATTATTCTATGGAAAAAGCTCAGGCAGACAATATGCACAAGTTGGCACAGGTAGTGGTGTAATAATATCGTCAGATGGATATATTATTACAAACAATCACGTAATTAGAGAAGCTACAGCGTTAGAGATTACACTAAATAACAGAAAAACATACAAGGCAAAATTGATAGGCACCGATTCAAAAAGCGATATTGCTTTATTAAAGATAGATGCAACAGATTTACCATTTGTAACATTTGCAAATTCAGACAATCTTCAAGTAGGAGAATGGGTATTAGCAGTAGGAAATCCATATAATTTAACATCAACAGTTACCGCGGGTATTGTAAGTGCGAAAGGTAGAGATTTGGAAGGTAATAATATACATGAGTCTTTTATACAAACTGATGCTGCGGTAAACCCAGGTAATAGTGGAGGGGCATTAGTAAATACAAGAGGAGAGTTAGTTGGTATAAATACGGCAATTTCTTCAAAAACAGGTTCTTTTATAGGGTATTCATTTGCAGTGCCATCTAACATAGCAAAAAAAGTAATTGATGATTTGTTGGAGTATGGTAATGTACAACAAGCAATATTAGGTGTAAAAGGAGGAGAGTTAAATGGGATTATCTCAAAAAAAATGGACTTACAGGTAACCGAAGGGTTTTATGTTAGTGATGTAATAGATAACTCAGGAGCAGCTATTGCAGGTATTAAAACAAATGATATCATAACAAAATTGGATGAAGTTAAAATTAAAAGTTATTCCGATTTGAGTGGTTACTTAAATTCAAAACAACCAGGAGCGCATTTACAAGTAACCGTTCTTAGAGATGATACAGAGTTAGAGTTTGATGTGACACTAACTAAAAAGGAATTGAAAAAAGAAGTTTTAGGTTTGAGTTTAGAGGATTTATCAATTAAAGAGTTAAAGAACTACAAACTAAAAAATGGCGTAAAAATAAGTAATGTTGCCAATGTTGATTTATTAAAATATGGTGTTAAAGACGGATATATAATAACGTCAGTAAATGGTATTACAGTAAAAACAACAAAAGATGTAGCGCGAATTATCTCTAATAAATTAGGAAATGAAACCATCCGAATTGAAATGATAAATCTACAAGGTGAAGCAGAACGATATATATTCAGATAAAATAATAATTCAGTGAAATAATTATTAATTGTTAAAAGCATGTTGAAAAGACATGCTTTTTTTTTGTATTAGATAATCATTAAGTAATTGAATTATGTAAATTTGTACAACATTTAAAACACAGCCAAAAATGTCATTACAGAACATATACGAAAAAGAACTATCATTTCAAGCAGATAGGCGTAGAGCCACTGTTGAGTTTATTAAGAATATATCCGATTTGTGGTATGATAAATCTACAGAAATAATATTATTCAGAAATCAATTAATAGATAGAAATGTTAGTGAAATATTAAACTTATTAGAATATGCTGTAGAGTTTGTTCAAAAACCTATATCCATATTTGATGCATTAGAAATTTCGAGAGCAATACTTAAATTAGAATTACCAGCATCAAAAATAGATATAGGCAAACTAGCTTATGAATATCATTTAGACGATAATAATTTTAGTAATACCTTAGATTTTGTAAAAGACAAATTAAAAGATGCAGAAAAATCAAATGGAATAACACCAAAAAATGTGGTATTATATGGCTTTGGACGAATAGGGCGTTTATTGGCAAGAGAGCTTATGACTAAAGCAGGTAAAGGAAAACAAATGCGTTTAAGAGCAATAGTGACAAGAGGCGAAATTACACCAGTAATATTAGAAAAAAGAGCAGGGTTACTACGAAATGATTCCGTACATGGTGATTTTTTAGGAACAGTACAAGCAGATTTTGAAAAAAAGGCACTAATCATTAACGGAACAACGGTACATATGATTACTGCAAAACAGCCAGAGGATATTGATTATACCAATTACGCAATTGATAATGCATTAGTAATAGATAATACAGGGGCATTTAGAGATAAAGAAGCACTAACAAGGCACTTAAATTGTAAAGGAGTAGATAAAGTATTGTTAACTGCACCTGGTAAGGGAATACCAAACATAGTACATGGCGTTAATCATAAAAATTATAGCCCAGATGAAGTAGCTATTTTTTCAGCAGCATCCTGTACTACAAATGCAATAGCACCTGTATTAAATGTCATAGAAGACAGTTTTGGAATAGAAAATGGACATTTAGAAACAATACATGCATATACAAATGATCAGAATTTGGTTGATAATATGCATAGTAAATACCGCAGAGGAAGAGCCGCAGGGTTAAACATGGTAATTACCGAAACAGGAGCAGGTAAGGCAGTATCTAAAGCATTACCAGCATTAGAAGGTAAATTAACCTCAAATGCAATTAGAGTACCAGTACCAAATGGCTCCTTAGCAATATTAAATTTACGTTTGGTAAATTCAGCAAGTGCCGAAACCGTAAATACGGTAATGAAAAAATATGCATTGGAGGGAGATTTGGTAGAACAAATTAAATACTCCATGAATAATGAGTTAGTATCAAGCGATATAGTTGGTACAACAGCACCTTCCATATTTGATAGTAAAGCAACTATAGCAACTGAAGATGGTAAAAATATTGTAATTTATATATGGTATGATAATGAATATGGTTATTCGCATCAAGTAATGCGATTGGCAAAATACATATCTAAAGTAAGGAGATATACGTATTATTAATATAAATAAAGTGTCCTAATTTGTCTTAGAAGGTAAGCGAAGTAGAGAGCGTCATATCGAGCTAACCTTAAGATAGGTAGGTAAAGTAGCGATAAACAAAAAAATAAATGAGCATAAACGGCATAGTTTCAGATATAAAAAAAGGAGATATAAAACCCATTTATTTTTTAATGGGAGAAGAACCGTATTATATTGATAAAATATCTGAATATATTGAAAATAACATATTAACTGAAGCTGAAAGAGGTTTTAATCAAATGACAGTTTATGGACGTGATGCATCAATAGATGAAATAATATCTAATGCAAAACGATACCCAATGATGGCAGAAAAACAAGTTATTATTGTAAAGGAAGCACAAGATTTATCAAGAACCATTGAAAATTTAAGTACTTATGTGGAGAACCCTCAGTCAACAACAGTGTTGGTTATTTGCTATAAATACAAAAAGCTAGATGCACGTAAAAAATTAGCCAAGCTAATAAAAAAGAAAGGCTATGTATTGTTTGAGAGTAAAAAACTATATGAAAACCAAGTAAGTGATTGGATCCGAAAAGTACTTGCAGGAAAGAAATACAATATAGAGCCCAAAGCTATACAAATGTTGGTGGAGTTTTTAGGAACTGATTTAAGTAAAATAGCAAATGAACTGGATAAACTAACCATAGTATTACCAAAAGAAAGTGTAATATCCCCAGATGATATAGAGCGAAATATAGGAATTAGTAAAGACTACAATAATTTTGAGTTGCGCAAAGCAATAGGCAGTAAGCAAATAGTAAAAGCAAATCAGATAATAAATTATTTTAAGCAAAACCCAAAATCAAACCCAATAGTAGTAACCATATCCTTACTAAATGATTTATTTACCAAACTATTATTGTTTCATGGTTTAAAAGATAAATCACAAAGCAATGTAGCACGTAAATTAAGTGTTTCTCCATATTTTGTGAATGAATATTTTGATGCAGGACAAAAATATCCAATGCGGAAAGTATCACAAATAATATCCATGCTACACGAAGCCGATATGAAAAGCAAAGGAGTAGGCGCAAGTCTCTTAGCAAAAGATGATATTTTAAAAGAATTGTTATTTAAAATAATGCATTGATTTTAGATAATTATATTGAAATTTGTTAAAGCTTATAAAGCTTTGTTTTAGATGGTTTTAAGAGCAAAATAATAGAAATCTGCTTTTTTTAGAATAAAAAAAGTAACAAAAAATTATTAAAAGCAAATACCTTTTAAGTATAACTAACTGTAATTAAATATATTGAACATTAAAAACGATATTATTTAAAAATATAGAAATACCTGTAATTAGGTATTTTGTAATATCAAAAAAAGTTATATATTTAGAAACGAAAAGGTGACTAAAATTTTAAACGATAAGCTATGGCATTACAATCCATTACAGAAATATATATAGGCGGTACAAAAATACCTGCATTTCAACGAATTATTTTACAGCAACAAATAGATTCACATCATACATTTGAGGTAGTTTGCCGTATGGATGTTCTTGAAAAACTCTCTACAGAAGTAGCGCAAGAAACCAAAAATTTTTTAGGAGAGACAGTAACAATGCAAATAACAGCATTAGATGATTTTACAGGGTATAAAAAATTAGAGTTTAAGGGCGTAGTGACACAGGTTAAAAATGTAAAAGGATTTAATCAAAATACAGGAGACACGGTAATAATAACAGCACAAAGCCCAACATTTTTAGCAGATGATGGTCCGCATTATGCATCACATAATGATGTATCTATATCCGAAATTATAGAAAAAACATTTAGAGACTATGATAGTTCTAAATTAGAAATACAAATAGAACCAGTAGATGATGATACCATACATTATTCCGTACAACAAAATGAAAGTTGTTATAATTATGCAAGCAGATTAGCAGCACAATATGGCGAATGGTTTTACTATAATGGTAAAAAACTCATCTTTGGTAAACCAGAAACAGAAGAACTAGCTTTAACTTATGGATTTGATTTAAAAGAATACCATTTAAACTTAATGCCAAAATCACATAATTATAAGTTTTACACTAAAGATTATTTGTTAGATGAAGTACATGAAAAAGATTCTAAAGAAGAAACCTCAGGAGCAGGAGGATATAGTGGTTTTGTAAACAATAAAGCCAATACAATATTTAGTAAAGAAACAAAAATATGGCATAATCTATTTAATGATCCAAAATCAAAAAATAGATTAGATAAAAGTATCGCATTACAAAAAAAGGCAATAGAGATACAACAAGTAAAACTAACAGGAGTAAGTGATAACCCAGGCGTAGCCTTAGGAAATATAGTAAAGGTAGAAGGAGGACGATATAGAGTAATAGGAGTAACACATAGCAATAATGAAAATGGTGACTATAAAAACAGGTTTGAAGCAGTAACAGCAGAATTTGATGCATATCCAAGAACAAACATACAAGCATTCCCAAGAAGTCAAAGTCAAACGGCTATTGTAGTAGAAAATGCAGATCCAGATGGAATAGGACGGATAAAAGTACAGTTTCCATGGCAAAAAGAAATGGGAGAGATGACACCATGGATACGGATAGTAACCTCACATGGTGGTGGAGATAAAGGTTTCCAGTTTATACCAGAAATAGATGAAGAAGTACTTATAGGTTTTGAAGGTGGAAATGCCGAAAAACCATATATGTTAGGAAGTTTATATCACGGAACAGCCAAAGCTGAAAGTTGGAAAACAGAAAAGAATGATATAAAAGCAATTAAAACACGAAGTGGACATACTATTGAATTTAATGATGCTAAAGATGCAGAAAGCATTACCATTACCGATAAAAGTGGTAATAAAATATTTTTGAATACCAAAGATTCGAGTATGCATATTAATGCACCAGCAAATATGACATTTACAGCAGACACTATAGATATTAAGGCTAAAAATGCATTGACCATGTCATCGGCGGAGTCAACTATAAATATAGATGCAAAAGAGGATATAGGTATGGCAAGTTCAAATGCTACAGTAAAGATTGAAGCAAAAAAAGAAATGAAAATGTCAAGTAAAGATGATGTGGTTAATATTAATGCTAAAACAGATGTAAACCTTAAAGGAGATACAACTGTAAATCTTAGTTCAGGTACAGAATTAAATATAAAAGGAGGAAGTAAAATTAAAATTGAATCAGCAGATACTGATATATTCTAAAAATAAAAGATATGCCAAATGAATTAGAATATATTGTGAAAGATGCACTGATGATGTGTGATAAAGGAACAACACCAGTTCCATTTATGCCAACATCTAATGCTACAATTAAAATTAGTGGTTGTTTGGTTACTACAAAATTAGATAAACAGCCAATAGTAAATATACCTCCCTTTGGAGCATGCTCTGTTAAAAATGGAAGTCCTTGTGTACTAGTACCAACCGAATGGCAGAATACTTATAAGGTAAAAGTTAAAGGGCAACAAACCTTACTTTATAAGAGTAAAATGCAATGTGGAGTTGGTGGAAAAATAGAATTTATTACAAGTGGTCAAGTACCTTTACCTCCAGAAGAATACGATAAGTTATTAGAAGAACATGGAGAGGAAGAGGAAGAATTAAGTTGGTGGGATGCCGCAGAATTGATACCTTTTATTGGGGGAGTTATTGGAGTTGTTCGTTCTGCTTCTAAAGATCCAACAGATTGGTTAGGAGTAGGATTAAGTGTATTGTCCATAGGTTTAGATATTGGAGGTTTATTTTCTTTTGGAGCAGGAAATGCGGCTTCAGCTACTGTAAAAGCAGGTAAGTTAGCTAGAGTAGGTGTAAAAGTAGCAAAAGCAACTACCAGAGCAGGAAAAGTTTTAAAACTTGGGGCAAAAGCAGGAAAAGCCTTTGCAATAGCTGCTGCTAAAAGTGTTGATAATATTGCATTAAAAACAGGTAAAGTTTGTGTGTTTGCATGTTTTCCTGCAGGAACACTTATTGCAACCAAAGATGGGCAAAAACCTATTGAAGAAATAAGAGTTGGAGATTTTGTTTGGGCATATGATGAAGATACAGGTAAAAGTGACCTAAAAGAAGTATTGAATACCATTGAAAAAGAAGTGGATGCTACAATAGAAATCATACTAGATAATGAGTATATAGAAACCACAGCAGAACACCCGTTTTTTACACAAAACGGTTGGAAAGATGCAGGCGATTTAACCACAACAGATAAACTAAAAACAAAAAATGGTAATTGGCAACAAATAAAAGCAGCAAATTTTTTGTATGCTAAGAAAAAAGTATATAATTTTGAAGTAGCAGATTGGCATACTTACTTTGTAGGAATTTGGCAATGGTTGGTGCATAATTCAGGTGTGTGTTTGAGTGCCCCAATTAGAGCCATGATTCAGTTTGTAAAACCAAATAGAATACATCATATTATGGATAATAAACATCTATGGGGAAAATTATTCCCAAACCCTGATTGGAGCAAAGTTTCTGGAGTATTAGGTGAAGTTATAGATAATGGAATCAAAATGTCTTACAAAGGAAATGGCACATCTAAGTATATTGGTCAAATAAAGGGAAGTACAGTAGAAGTTATTGTTAGACAAGGTTTAGATGGAACAAAAAGAATAGTAGATGCTTGGGTTAGAAACCCTGGACTTAAATAATATGAATATGAATTTCAGAGAATTAATTTTAGATAGAGAGTTTGAAGAAGCACGAAAAATGCTCAATAAAATCACTGATTTTGATGAGAAAATTATTGATTATGCTTTTGATGATGACAATATTGTTTATTATGACTTTTACAAATTTGTTTTAGATTCTAATAATTCAGCAAAGCTTAATTGGGGAATTTCTAAGTTATTGTCAACAGCTTTTTGTTATTTAGATAATGCATATGAAAACGCATATGAATATTTAAAAAAGGCCATAGAGTTAGATTCTAATAATTATGATTATTATGCTCATCAAATATCTTTTTATAGTTTACCTGTGGATGAACCTATAATAAATAAAAATGAACTAATTCAAATATTTATTAATATTAAACGGATGAAAAAAGAAGACAAAGAGATAGATGTATTTATCAATTCATATCTTTCTAAAGAAGAGAAAGAAGATGTTTATAAAAATGTATGATATGACTTAAAGGCATCTTTAAAAATTCCTAATTTCATTTTTCTTTTTTGTTACTTTTTTTGATAGATTATTGATAGCACAATAGAAACCACAACAGATAAACTAAAAACAAAAAATGGTAATTGGCAACAAATAAAAGCAGTAAATTTTTTGTATGCTAAGAAAAAAGTATATAATTTTGAAGTAGCAGATTGGCATACTTATTTTGTTGGGGTTTTAATGTGGTTGGTGTATAATGCAGTAGTACCTTGTTTAAGTAAATTTTTAAAGATGTCAGTTGATGAAATCTTAGTAATTGGGAAAAAATATGGAGGAATTCATTTAATAAATGGATCTTTAGATACAGTAATAGCTAATTCCATGCGATATGATGGGTTTTGGAAAAAAATGGCCGTAATAACAAGAGATGTTGCAGAGAAACATCTTTTCAATAATGGAAATAAAAGAGCTACTCAAGAAATAATTACAGAAATGATGAAAAGAAATAATATTTTTACTGGGGCATCAACAAAACAAATTAGACAAACTATTTTAGAAGTAGCAAAAGGAAACTTGAAAGAGGTAGATGAAATTGCAAAATTATTAAGAGGGTTTTAAAGCACATAAAAATGATGAAATTTAAAAAAATTATATTTAAAAATAATATTGAGAAATTAAAAATTAATTTTGATTTTATAGATGTTTTTTCGATTATAAATCAAATAAAATTAGATGGAGGAATTTTTATTATAAAAGTAGATGGAGAAAGAATGAATGATGAAGATATTCCAAACAATAGTGTCATCATTTCAGGGGGACTTTTACAGGAGAATTATATTAGAAAAGATGATGATGATTTAGAAAAAGCAGTTTTTGAAGCCGTTTGTGAGTATGAGGAAAAAATATGGAAAAAGAAAAATTAAAAATTGTATTGAGTAAACTTGGAGTGAAACTGAGAATAAAATATAAAAGAATTCAACCAGAAGTAATAGTTGGTTTAGGTAGTAATACAGTTTTTAAAGAAATAAAACCACCCTTTAGAACAATAGAGGAATTACATATTGAATTAGAAGATTGGCTAGGAGACGACTTGATGGAATGTTTCCCTGTATATGTAGTTACCGAAAAATTAAAAGAAGAATTGAATAATAGTTCTTTTTCTGGATTTAATTTTAAAACTATGGAGGTTACAAATGCAGAATATTTTGGAGATAATTACCAATTAGATATTAAACTGCCAAAATTTTATTGGATGGAAATAGTAGGAGAATTTCGCAAAGATGATTTTGTATTATCAGATAAAAAAGAATTGCTAATAAATGAAAAGTTTTTAAAAGTTCTTGTAGATAAATTTAAAACTAAATATTTAGAAATAGAACCTAAAAGGAATGAATTTGATGATTTATTAGATGAAATGTTGAGTGAAAGTTGATGAGAAATCAGAAAAGAATGATAAAAACACAATTTAGATTAATATTCTAATAAAACAATTATGCCTTTTAATTTAGACCTATTCAAAAAGAATCTTAACTCCTTAACAAAAGAAACATTTATTAAATGTACATAATTGATAAATATTAAAAAAGGATTGAGTTTTATATTTATATGGGTTATGCTATGTCATTTTCATTTCATTAAATACATCAAAAATTTAAAATAAAATCACTGATGAAATTTTAGAATATGCAACAAAAAAAGAAGTTATAATAAGAGATGTATTGGGTAATATATTAAATCCGTAAATTATTATGAAAATAAAATATCAAGGATATTGGGCAATAAGAAAAAAAATAAAAAAAGAATCACATTCTGTTTCAAAATGGGATACTTGGAATAAAACCAAAAATAAAAAAAAGTTGAGAGTGGAAATAGTACATCAGAAGATGTAGCTAAAATAAATCATGAAAAACTACTTGGTTATGAGGTAATTATTTTTAATCATGATGAGGATGAGTTTCCATCTCAAAATATTACATTACTTCCAAAAAACAAGCATGTAGGAGTCGATTTTATCGATCCAGGAGGAAGAAAATACCTTACATATCTTTTTACAGAGATTGATGAAAATAGAAAATTATTTTTACGAGAAGTTTGGTATTATCATTTTACTACCGAGGAAGCAGTAAAAGAAGATTATCGAATAAATTTCAGTTTTAATGAAGATGGAGATGTTTCATTGATAAAATATGATAATAAAAATCAAAAACTAACTGAATATGAAGGGAAAGAATCTGTAGATGTAAAATTATTATATGAAGAATATCCTGAGTTTGGAAAATATGAAGGAATAATAAAAGAAAACAGGGAAATTCCATTTTTAAAAAAAGAAATAAGAAAATAAATTTATAAAGGAGGTAATCGATATTATAAAGATGAAGAGGGTAATTTAATTGAAGAATAAACTAAAAAATATTTATTATTTTAATATATTTAATAAGAACCTTAATTTTAAGATGAAAGTAATGCCTCATCTATAAAAATTAAGGTTTCTGTATTATTAAAGAACAAAATATAAATGGTTTATATTAAAATAATATATTTGCAAACTTTTAAAAAGGAAATGATACAATAAACATATATATGTTAACAAGAAAAGAACAATTAGTATTTTGTAAAAAATGTACTAATCGAAAAAATAGCGATTTAGGATTGATTTGTAAAATCACAAATGAAAAAGCAGCATTTGAAAGTGAATGTGCAGATTTTGAAGTCGATAAGGTTTTAGAATCCAAAATGATAGAGGAAGATACATTAGCAAAAATTGATAAAGAGACTAAACCAGGTATAGGAACATTATTTATAGGTTTATTTTTAATATTACGAGGCGGTATGCGAATGGCACAAGGACAAATAGTATTTGGTTTAGTAATGGTTGCTATTGGTATTTCATCTATTGTATACTATGTTAAATAATACGGTTCTTACATATCCTGTGTAAAATGCGTATAGTCTTTCATAATAATACGTAAAAACTCTTTATTCGTTTTATTTTCACGAGAGGTTTTGGTAATCTCTTCAATTTTAATTCTAAGTTTATTTAAAACTTTGGCATCTTGATTTTTTAGCGCTTTATAATACAAATCTTTAATAATACGCATATCATTATCCGATAAATTAATAACAGATGGGTAGGTGGCTTTATAGCTGGCCTCAAGTTCTTCTAAAATAGTAGATTTAATAGAATATAAATTTTTAAGGCTAATAACAGCAGTGCCAGAAGCCATATCGCCCAAACGTTGATTTTTTTTAGAAGTAGAAACGCTAATTAGAGCAACTAAACCAGTCATAAAAAAAATAGAATAAATATCAATAAGTCTAAAAACCCAACGCATAAAATGGTCTAAAAAAGAAGGCTGAAAACCATCAATTTTCACAACTTTTATTTTAGTAACTTTTTTACCTAAAGTTTGCCCATCCATAAAAATTTCAGAGACTAAAGTATAAAGCATAGCAGGTAAAAAAAGTAAGAAAAAAATAGCCATATTAGACCACATATCATCTAAACCGTTAAATCCCAACACGCTAATTAAATAAAAAATACCAAGTAGATAAGCGACAATGACAGCAAAGTCAATAATATAAGCTAAAATCCGTTCACCAGCAGTAGCAGCTGTAAAACTTATGTTTACATTTTGTGTAGTATTAATTTGTAACTCAGTCATAAATTATTTAATTTCGCTCGCTATGCGAGAAGTGGCGTTTATAAAACAAAATAAAAACAAATGGTTAGACTTTGAAAAACAAATATTTTCAATAAAAAAGTCCAATCCAGATGATTTAGCAAGCCTGTATATACACTTAATAAATGATTTGTCTTATGCACAAACTTACTATCCCAAAAGTAAAACAATTCTTTATTTAAACAACCTTGCAGCCAAATCTTTTCAAAAAATTTATAAAACAAAGAAAGATGATAAAAATAAACTGATACAATTTTTTATAACTGATGTGCCATTAATAGTACATCAATATAGAAAATATTTAGCTTATGCGTTTATATTATTTATTGTATTTGTATTAATAGGAGCACTGTCTGCAGCAAATGACCACACCTTTGTACGACTAATATTAGGAGATCGTTATGTAAACATGACATTGGAAAATATAGAAAATGGAGATCCAATGGCAGTATATAAAAGTGGTTCAAACTGGGGGAGTCATATTGGGATAACAATAAATAATTTACGAGTAGGTTTTTTAATGTATGCAAATGGTATTTTTGCAGGATTTGGAACTATATATATATTATTTAGGAATAGTATCATGGTAGGTGCATTTCAATACATGTTTTATGAGCAAGGCGTGTTTTGGGCAAGTGTACGAGGAATTTGGATACATGGTTCAATGGAAATTTTTGCAATGGTAATAGAATCCATGGCAGGCTTAATATTAGGAGCAAGTATATTATTTCCTGATACACACTCCAGATATAATTCCTTAAAGCAGGGAGTAAGAAATTCCTTAAAAATAGTAATAAGTACATTTCCGTTTACAATAGTAGCAGGATTTTTAGAAGGATATGTAACTCGATATTCTAATATAATGCCAAATTGGTTGTCTGTAGGGATAATACTAATAACATTATCAGCCATAACATATTATTATATGATATATCCAAGAATAGTGTTTAATAAAATGCAAAATGAATTAAAAGCAATAGCTTTAAAATAATGAAAAAGAATAATACCAACATAAATTTTATAATAAAAAGAATACTCTTGATAGTAGTACTTTTGATTTATGGGTATAGTAATGCACTAAACAATACCGTAGTACAAGATAGTTTAGTAGTTGATACTGCAAAAAATATAAAACTAGTAAAACCAATAAAAAAAATTAAAGAAAAGTATAACGGAAGAGATTTTGTATATACCGAGGATGTGATAGAATTGAATTTTTGGGATCGATTTAAACTATGGTTAAGCTATAAAATATTTAATCTATTTAGAATGCAATCGGTAGCAGCATCTATGAAAGTAGTAATACTAATAATGCAAATAATAGGAATATTATTAATACTATTTGTATTGTATAAAATAGTAATGCATTTGATGAATGAAGATGGTAATTGGATTTTTGGGCGAAAATCAGATAAAGTACACATAAATGCTACGGACATTGAAAATGATATCCATCAAATGGACTTTAAGCAGTTGATAGAAGAAGCAATACATAAGGATAATTATAGATTAGCAATACGATACTATTACTTATTAGTATTAAAAAAATTATCAGAAAAAGAAAAAATTATTTGGGATAATGAAAAAACAAATTACGATTATTACCAAGAAATAGGTAATTCAGAATTAAAGAAACAGTTTAAATACATATCATACATATATAATTATTGTTGGTATGGAGAGTTTACAATAGATCAACAAGAATATGAAACAGGTAAAAAAGCGTTTAATAGGTTAATAGAAACAATATAAAGATAGATTGGACAGAAAGGTTAAAATATACATATTTATATTCGTAGCAATATTAATAGTTGCATCCATAAACGATATGATGAAACCAAAACCAGTGGATTGGAAGCCATCATTTTTGTCGTCACATAAAATACCATTTGGAGCGCATATATTGTATAAAGAGATGAATCATTTTTTGCCAAACTCAAAACTGAGGCGAGTTAATGTGACGCCTTACGAATATTTATCAGAAAACTATATCAATATTTTTGAAACAAATACAGAAGAAGGAAGCAAAAAGAAAAATTACTTCTTTTTAAATGATAATTTGCAAATAGATGAAGAGTCTAACAATAATTTACTTGAATTTGTAGAAGAAGGAAATAATGTATTTATGGCAGGGCATTATTTTCCAAGCTACTTACTAGATACATTAAAATTTGAAACAGAAGGAGATTATAGACAAAGAGATATTGTATTAAAATTAGCAAATAAAAATATTAGCAGAACAAAATATAGTTATACAAAAGCAGTAGAAAATAGATATTTTACAGCGTTAGATAGTGCAACAACAACGGTATTAGGCTATAATGTAGTAGATAAGGAAGAACATGTGAATTTCGTAAAAATAAAATATGGAAGTGGAAATTTTTTCATAAACACACAGCCGTATGCATTTACAAACTATCACATGTTAGAGAGTAATCATGCAGTATATGTGAGAGATTGCTTATCGTATCTATCAGATGGAGGTAAATTAATTTGGGATGAAAGAAGCAAAGCACAAACAGGAGAAATCGACTCGCCATTGCGGTTTATAATGTCAAAGCCAGCATTAAAGTATGCATGGTACACTGCATTCTTCTCCATATTATTATTCATTATTTTTAAAGCAAAAAGAAGACAGCGAATAGTGCCAATAATAGATCCATTACCAAATACATCCATAGCATTTGCAAAAACAATAGGAGATTTATATTATCAAGAAGGAGAACCTTCCGATATAATAACAAAAAAAATAACCTTTTTTTTAGAACATATACGAAGCACGTACATGTTAGATACACAAAATTTGAATGAAGAATTCAAAAAAAGATTACAATTAAAATCTGGAATAGCAAAAGAAGAAATAAACAGACTAATAAATTATATAGTCGATTTAAGTAATAATAGCGAGCCAAAGGAAAATACTTTAGTAACATTAAATAAATTAATTGATAAATTTTATCAAAAAACGAAACTGTAATGGAGAGTACAAACGAACAAAACGAAAATTTAGAATTCACAAATAGAATAGATTTATCTGAATTACAAGAAGCGGTAGAGGCAATAAGAACAGAATTACATAAAGTAATTATTGGACAAAAAGAGATGATAAATATGTTAATAGCATCTATATTATCAAACGGACATTCGCTTATAGAGGGAGTGCCAGGAGTAGCAAAAACAATAACAGCAAAGTTAATAGCTAAAACAATGAAAGTTGGATTTAGTAGAATTCAGTTTACACCAGATATAATGCCATCAGATATATTAGGAACATCGGTATTTAATATAAAAAAATCAGAATTTGAGTTTAAGGCAGGACCAGTATTTTCAAACATAATATTAATAGATGAAATAAATAGAGCGCCAGCAAAAACCCAAGCAGCATTATTTGAAGTAATGGAAGAAAGGCAGGTTACTATAGATGGAGAAACCTATAAAATGGAAAAACCATTTTTAGTATTTGCAACACAGAATCCAATAGAACAAGAAGGAACATACAGGTTGCCAGAAGCACAATTAGATCGATTTTTATTTAAAATAGAAGTAGATTATCCAACATTAGAAGAAGAAATAAAGATAATAGAAACGCATCATAATCGAAAAGAAGCAAATAAGACCGATGTAATAAATACCGTAATGACAGCCGAAAAAGTAGCAAAATTTCAGCAACAGGTACAAGAAATAATAATAGAAAAGCATTTAATGCAATACATAGCAAAAATAGTAACAAATACAAGAGAAAACCCATTTTTGTATTTAGGAGCATCGCCAAGAGCATCATTAGCAATATTACAAGCATCAAAAGCATTTGCAGCAATGCAAGGACGAGATTTTGTAACACCAGAAGACATAAAACGAAGCGCAATACCAGTATTACAACATAGAGTGATAGTAACACCAGAACGAGAAATGGAAGGAGTTACAAGCAAGCAAGTAATAAGCCAAATGTTAGAAACTATAGAGATACCAAGATAGTATAAAAGTGAAAATTAAAAAACTTTACATAGAACAAAACTTTTTTTATGCATTAATGGCAATAGTGTTATTATTTGCAATCTCCTTTTTATATACAGCATTATTTGGCGTAGTAAAAATAGTATTACTGAGTTTATTTGTAATAGGAATTTTAGATATTGTAATATTATTTTTTGCGAAACAAGGAATACAAGCAACAAGAGTATTACCAGAAAAGTTTTCAAATGGAGATGCAAATCCAGTAGAAATACACATAAAAAACCATTACACATTTCCCATATTCGCAAAAATTATAGATGAAATACCATATCAGTTTCAAAAAAGAGACTTTTTATTACATCAAAAAATAAAGCCATCGGCAAATAAAGCATTTAAGTACGAACTCAGACCAACAGAACGAGGCGAGTTTTGGTTTGGAAAATTAATAATCTATGCACAGAGTCCATTACGATTAATATCACGTAGGTTTGATTTTGAAGATAAAGCACAAGTAGCAACCTATCCATCATTTATGCAATTAAAAAAGTTCGATTTAATGGCAATGGCTTACCGAAATGAATACGGAATAAAAAAAATACGCAGAATAGGACACACAATGGAGTTTGAGCAAATAAAGGAGTATGTATTAGGCGATGATATACGAACCATAAATTGGAAAGCAACAGCAAAGCGTAATCAATTGATGATAAATCAATTTCAAGATGAAAAATCACAACCAATTTATTCCATAATAGATAAAGGACGAGTAATGAAAATGCCATTTAATGGGCTAAGTCTATTGGACTACGCCATTAATTCAACATTAGTAATGAGTAATGTAACCATAAAAAAACATGATAAGGCAGGCATGCTGTGTTTTTCAAAAAAAGTGGAAAATAGAGTAGCAGCAGAGCGTAGGTCAAACCAAATGAATCTAATATTAGAAACATTATATAAAATACAAATCGATTATAAAGAAAGTGATTATGGTAGATTATATGCAGATTTAAAGCGGAACATAAAACAAAGAAGTTTATTGTTTTTATACACAAATTTTGAAACGCTAGACGGATTAGATAGGCAATTAGCCTATTTACAAGGGATAGCAAAGAGTCATGTATTGGTAGTAATCTTTTTTATAAATACAGAATTAGAAGAAATGGTAAATCAGAAATCAGAAGATATACAAGATATATATCAAAAAACCATAGCCGAAAAATTCATGTACGAAAAAAGATTAATAGTAAAAGAACTAAAACGAAGAGGCGTATATTCCATATTAACAAAACCAGGAAACCTTACAGTAAATGTAATAAATAAGTATTTGGAATTTAAAGCAAAAGGAGTGATTTAAGCATATTATAAATTATCATAAAATGAACAGACTTAAGATGTTTTTCAAGTGCATTGGAATTTTTATTATACTGTTAATTTTATTTAGAGGGTTTTTATATAGATTAGTTGTTAATTATTTACCAATTGATGTTCGAAATAATATTTCATTAACTGACAAAAAATTGATAATGGAAATTAATGAACAAGTAAAAGGTCAAACATTAAACATTGATGAAATAATTAGTTTAAGTAATAAAATAACAAGTAAAAAACTAAACTTCACTTTCAATAGAATTTCAAGCAATCCAAATAGAATTACTCAGCTTAAAAAAGCAAATTGTATTGGGTATTCATCTTTGTTTAATTCTATAGGAAATTATTTAATTATAAAGCAAAACCTAACAGATGAATATGAATTTAAACATTTAGTTGGAAAATTGGCTATTTTTGGGTTTGACATCCATAATTTGTTCAATAATCCTTTTTTTCAAAATCATGATTTTAATCAAATAAGAAATAAAAATACGAATGAAAAATATTTTGTTGATCCAAGCTTAAGGGACTATTTACGAATAGACTATGTGAAATTTGAATGAACCAACTTACAACAAAATAAAACAGAGTTAAACAAAAAAGGTTTTAAAACCGTTACTATTTTATGTTAATTATTCTTAATCTATAAAAAAAACAAATAATTATGAAAAAAATGATAATAGCAAGTACATCAACAATTCACGGAAGTGGTTACTTAGAATATATATTACCAGAATTAAAACTATTCTTTAAAGGAATAGATGAAATAGTATTTATACCATACGCAAGACCTAGCGGAATAAATTACGATACATATACCAAAATAGCAAAAAAAGCATTTGCAACAATAAATATAGATATAAAGGGGATTCATGAATGTAAAGAACCAAAAGAAGTACTAAAAAAAGCAAAAGGAATTTTTGTAGGAGGAGGCAATACTTTTGAATTGGTAAATAAAATATACCAAAATGAAATTATGGAGGTAATTAAGAAAGAGGTCAATAACGGAACACTATATTTTGGAACAAGTGCAGGAAGTAATATTTGCGGATTAACTATGCAAACAACAAATGATATGCCAATAGTCTATCCACCAAGTTTTAAAACACTAGAGTTAATCCCATTTAATATAAACCCACATTATTTAGATCCAAATCCAAACTCAACACACAAAGGAGAAACGCGCGAAACAAGAATTAACGAATATCACACCTATAATAAAACAGCAGTATTAGGATTACGAGAAAGCAGTTGGTTGGAAGTAATAGGAGAGCAGGTAATTTTAAAAGGAAAACTCACAGCACGATTGTTTCAACAAAACAAAAAACCTATTGAATTACCAACAGGTTCAGTGTTAAAATTTAATAAATAATTAAATATAGTATTTACTATTTAGATTTAGGAGCAGTTTTTACTGCAGGAGCACCATGATTATGTTCATCTTTACCTTTACCAACCATATCAAAATATTTAACAATTGGTTTTGCCATATCCGATTTTTTTATAGCATCAGAAAAACTATCAAAAACAATTTTGGAAGAGTCTCTAAATTTAGGATTTGCCATAATACCATTAAATATTAGAGGAGTAAGATAAGAGTTAGGGTGACTTTTAACATAATTCCAGTCTTTAGCTAATAGCTCCTCTTGAATTACTCTGATATCATTCTTAATCCTTTTAATGGTAGCGGTATCATTTGTTTTTTCAGCACCTTGAAATTCTGGTAAAAAAGCATCCATTTTTTTTCGTGAAACATTTCTTTCATCTCTTAA
>Ga0256840_1000993_pt1 | contig 27752 bp, 22 predicted proteins | sample 355202metaG_FD_185969 | JGI IMG/M metagenome (GOLD analysis project Ga0256840, IMG submission 185969) | Hydrothermal vent microbial communities from Mid Atlantic Ridge, Atlantic Ocean - 355-202 | ecosystem: Environmental > Aquatic > Marine > Hydrothermal vents | place: Atlantic Ocean: Mid... | reverse complement strand
GCCACATCACTTACCGTAATGGTTACCGTTGCTGGTGCTGAATCAACCGTTCCATCATTTACAGTAAATGTAAAAGTCTCTGTTCCAAAGAAATCTGCTTTTGGTGTATAGGTAACATTTGGTGCTGTTCCACTTAATGTTCCGTTTGTGGGTTGTGTTGCAACTCTGTACGTTAAAGTATCTCCTGCATCATCATCTGTTCCTGCTAAGGTAATTGCATTGTCTGTTGTATCTTCATTTACCGTTACACTTTGTGCTGTTGCTACGGGTGTAACATTGTCTCCTCCACACGCTGTTATAAAAAATGATACCAGCAATAATACTAAGGCTTGATAGCATTTTAAAAAAAGTTTCTCTTTCATTTTTTTCTCCCTTAAACAATATAGACTTATCATATCTAATTAATTATTAAAGGTAATTTATATTTAATTTTAAATGTTAAATATAATTCTTTATCGTTCTAATTCTGCTGATTTTCTACACCATTTTACAAACAATCTATCAGGATTTACCCGTTCATCTATTTCTCTTTTATCGACTATATTTTCTGCCAACATCTTGCCCATAAGAGGAGCAAAAACAAAACCTCGACCTCCCAAGCCGTTACAAACATAAAGATTTTCTATTTTTTTAGGTTTCTCTTTTAGCTTAATACCTCTGGGCAATTTAGGATGCTCTTCTAACATTGTCGATACATCAATCACTTCACCAACCAAAGGAAAATAGTCTTTTGAACCAGAACGCATACCACAGAAGGTCTCTTTGAGTTTAAAATCAGAAGTATCCACCATAGTAGAAGCCAAATTAAATATCTCCTCCAAAGGTTTACCATTACAACGAATACAGATATCTACTCCTTTTTCATGCGTGGCACCTATTTTCACAATACCACCTATATTGGCAGAGACCGATACCTGCTGATGCATAGAGACATTTAGGTCAAGGTTTGTCTCATAATCACCACGTGTTCCCCATGTACCTTTGACACCCATGTAACGCATATCAAAAAATCTGTTCTCATAACCTGTTGCTATTATGAGTTTATTGGCTCGATGTTCACCTATTATCCACAAACCATCTTCATGGTTTAAACTTTTCACTTCATACTGTTCATAGGGAATATTCTCTATGAGTGCTTGACACATTTTCGGAGCATCACAGACCCCAGCTTCATCAAAAAGAAAACTATCATCTCTTTGTTCAATGCCTATTTCTCTCAGTTTTTCCTCTTTAATCCACTCTCTAGAAGATTCATTAAACTTTTCATATTCATAAAACTTCTCTGCATCATCAGAATCTTTAGGAATACGAACAACACCTGTTTGAGAAAAGTATTCAGGAAAGTTTTTAAGGTAGAAATCTTTAGTAAATTCAAACGCTTCATTGGTCAAAGATTGAAGCGATGAACCTTTCCCAATTTTAGGAGAGACAAAAGCCCCAGCAGCAGCTGACCCACCAGAAGCAGCCACACCAGAACGGTCAAGAACCAAAACATCCAGACCTTTTTCTTTTAGGAAATAAGCAGAAGAGCATCCTGCTATACCAGCACCTACTACGATAACATCGTAAATCTTCATATTATCTCCCTTCTTGATTATACTTGTCTACAAAAACCCCAACATCTCATCTTTAATCAACTCTTTCTCTACTACCTTAGCGTGTTTAATTTGTTTTGTAAAGAGAGTATCTATCATGGCAGGTACCTTTTCATCGGTATTTTCTGCAATCCACTGTAACGCTTCTGTATCGTTTTCAATTTTATCAGAACCTAAAGCTCTAGCAACCGTTGTAGAGAACTTTGTCCACTCTGCTGTAGAGTAGACAATGGTTTTTAAATCTTTAGGTGTACTCTTCTCATACGATTTCATACACGTTGCTGTATGAGGATCCATAATGTACCCCTCTTTAGCAAATTCATTACCTTTGGCGTACTTAGCTATATAGGCTTCACACTCATCATCTTCACTGTACGTTGCTTCAAAATCTTCTTGCATTGATGCCAATTCATCAGCTGTAAGCGTGTATTTACCCACTGTGTTTAACGCATCCATAAGCTCTTTGGTTCTCTCACTTCCAAACTTGTCAAAAAGAACTCTCTCTACGTTTGAACTCTTTAAAATATCCATCGCAGGTGACTCTGTTTTAATAAGTTCTCTACTTGCCATATCGTAAACACCTGTGTCAATTAAATCGGTCAAGATATTATTTACATTTGAAGAGACCAACAACTTCTCTACAGGCAGCCCTGCTTTTTTAGCATAGTACGCTCCAAGAACATTTCCAAAGTTTCCTGATGGTACAACCAAATAGATATTTTCACCCATAACTATCTCATTTTGACGAACCAACTCCAAGTAACCGTGAATATGGTAAATAATTTGAAAAATAATTCGCCCAAAGTTTACAGAGTTGGCAGCTGAAAGTTTGATGTTTCGTTTCTCTAACTCTGCTTTAAAATCTTCTGAAGCCAAAAGCTCTTTCAGCATATTTTGAGTGTCATCAAAGTTACCAACCACACCTATAACCTTTTCATTTTCAGCCTCTTCTGTTACCATCTGTAGACGCTGAACATCAGAAGTTCCACCATCTGGATAAAGACAGGCTACTTGAATATTATCTTGATTTTTAAATGTTTCAAGTGTAGCAGGACCAGTATCACCAGATGTTGCAGCCATTATAAGATAATTTTCACCTCTTTTTTGTGCCTCTTTTGCTAAGATATACCCAAAAGGCTGTAACGCCATATCTTTAAAAGCACGTGTTGGACCGTGGTAGAGTTCCATGACAAAACAGTCATCTTCTATTTTACTTAGTGGTACAGGGTTTGAAGCATCATCAAAACTATCATAGCGACTTAATGCCTCTTTTAAAATAGACTCTTCTATGTCAATATCAAAACGTTGAAGTACATCCAATGCCAACTCTTTATAGTGACTATTTCTGTGTTTTTCTAAAAACTCACTGTCAAAACTCGGTAAAGATTCAGGTACATAAATACCACCAAAACTGGAAATAGGACTTAAAATAGCCTCTGAAAAACTCACCTCTTTAGCTTTTACTCCATCATTACCACGTGTCTCTATAAACTGCATAAATTGTCCTAACTATTTTTATTTGAATTATAGCAAAATAAGCTTATTTACTTTACCCAAACAACTTCGTTAAAAGCCAATTGTTCCTCTCTTCTCCCGAACAGACATAATGTAAATCATAAATATTAGAAGCAATAAGCTCTATCTCTTCTCTGCTCTCTTCATCACAAGCAAATAGAATTTGATCTTCCCACTGTAATACATCATCACTTGGTAGCAAAAACTCTTCTTTTCCTCGTTTGAGTAGTAGAGGTATGGCCTTATGATAGGTTGTCCAATCTTGTAATGACTTTAACAAATCATCTATCGTAATGGTTTTCCCCTCTTCTATGGCATGGTAAATCGCATAAGCTCTCTGCTTCGTAATGGTCAAGTTTAAAAGTTTAGGATTGTCACCAAGTTGACTTGTTAATAGATTCACCAAAGAACTTGCCCACGCTTCGTTTTGATAAAGAATCTTCGTTAAAAAAGAGTGTTTCAAAGGTTGTGCCAACTGTAAAGAGGTCTTATTAATCAATATTTTCTCAATCATAAACAACCAGTTTGCTTTAGCAGCTTCAAAAACACTCACCTCTTTCATGGTGTTTTCTCTAGCAATTACATAAATATCTGGATTTAACTTTCGAGCTGTTAAAAGTATAGAAATATTATCAATGTCATTTTGTGTTCCAGCCACCAAAACAGAAGCTGACTCTATACCAGCTTCCAAAAGTACTTCTTTATCATCAGCATTGGCACGTATATATTTTCCATTAGCAACCATTTTTTGATCACCTCTTAACTTCTCTTCGATAATGACATAATCTAAATCGTGTTTATCAAGTTTGGCTTGTAAAACTTTACCTAAACGGCCATAACCACATATAATGTATCGTCCTTGTGGTAAAAAAATAGCTTCATCGGTCAAGTCAGAGTTTTTATATATCCAATTTTCTAGCACTAATATATGGGGTGAGCTTAGAGCGAGATCAAACCGTTTAGAAAAAATTTCAAAAGGGTTTTCTACCTTTGCAATATCGGTATCTAGCAGAGAGGTCATGGTATCACGGAGGGTTGCTTTGGTAATAACTTTTATATTTGGATTTAAAAACTTGGTTAAAATAGCAATACGCAGATTTTTATCTTCTTTATAAAAATGTGCGACAACAGCTTGACAATTGGACTTATAAATCCCAGCACTCTCTAAAGTCTCTGTGAAAAGTGCATTGCCCACCAATACGGGTACAGATTTAGAATAATCTTCTAATAAGAATCCATTAATTTTATCTTCACTTTTATCAATAAGAACCACATCTAATCCAGCATCTATAAGCTTTTTAATCACCTGTGAATTGACATGATTGTACCCCAAGATAATAATAAAATCCGATTTAAGTCCTTGAACCCGTCTTCTAAATTGTCCCCTCATTATCTCCTGTTTTAGCATCTTATCTGAGAGAATATTCACCAAAGCACCAATGGCATAAAACCACCCAATAACGGTTAAATAGATACAGACCAGAACCCAAAGACGTTGTTCATAAGTAAAGGTATACGGTGTCTCTCCAAAACCAATGGTTGAAGCAGTATAAGAGATAAAATAGAATGCATCAAAAAAAGTTAAATGGTAAACATTACCTTGATCATCCATTCCAGGAATAAGCACCATGCCCAAAATAGCAATGGCATAGGTAACAATAATAACAATAAGAGGAATTCTGAACCGTTGTAAAATAATCCATAAAGCATTGTTCTTCATAGATTATCTCTTAGATTTTAATGTTTCACCAATGTATAAAATAACCGATGTTATATTCGCTAAAAAAGCTCCACCAGAAAGAGAGACAATGGTTGCCATGTGACTTGCTGTCATGGTTGAAGTATATTCAATCACGGTCCAAACCAAAACAGCTGCGATGAGTTGCATATCTGCCACCAAAGAACTCGCCAAAAGTACCGAACCTATCTGTGTCTTATCCCCAATCTTCAAAGCCGTAGCAATCAAAGAGATAACCAAAGCAGCAAAAAGCTCATAGGTACTGTGCAATTCAGGGTTTGCCATATCTCCATAAAAAAACCCAAAGTTAAGTGTCATTGCGAGAATAAAGAAAAATCCAGAGATTACTTTTTGTAAATTCATGTGTTGTCCAATGTTAGATTTGATAAATAAAAGTTAATAGATTATATAATAAATTGGATTAAAATACCTCAAACAAAATCTCTTTCAACTTCAACCTCATCTCTTTTGGTAACGCTTTTTGATTGGAAAATATAAAAAATGGAACTGAGTTTACACGTGAGGTCTTTAACCTTTTTCTAACCGTAGAGACCTCATCTATTAGTAGCGTTTTTTGACCATCATAAAGTAAAAAGTTTTTATCGATACCTATAGAGAGGGAAATGATAGAGTAGGCATAAAACTCATCATCTTTTCCATATTTTTCCATAAGCATTTCTAGTCTCTCTTCTAGTTTTTTACGTTGCTCTCCTGCAATGACTCCAAACTTCTCTCTAAAAACAAAACGCTCCTCTTGAGTAAGCCCTAAAGTATTGTAGAACTCAGAGAGATTTTTCCAGTTGGCTTTAAACATGTTTTTCCCAAAGAGTATGTCTTCAAATGCTGTTAAATAGTAACGCTCTTGATAGGTTAGACTGAGCTGATATTTGATTTTAAAATACTCTTTTTTAAAGAGAGAAATCAACCAGTTTTCATCAAGTTGAGAAATAATATCCAACTGTTTAGAGGGGTTTTTTTCTGAAGAAAACTTCCACATCATCGCAATGGTTTGATACATGAGTTTGTCTTTAGGTGTAACAGTAAGGTACTCTTTTGCTAAAAACGTAATAACTTTTTCCAGTAACGTATCTAAACGGCTAATATTATGAGTGAAAAAGACTTTTTTATAGAGGTTAAAACGGCTCTCTAACAGATGTTCTATGTCATAAAGAGATGAAATCATAAACGTCAGTTTAAACTCCTTTTTATCATCCACTTTTTCCTCTACCAATATCGCTTCACGCGTAATCCGAAGCAAATCAGCCGAAGTAGAGATGTATCCACTCGCCAACATATCACGGTTGATGTAGTCAATTCGGTCAGCATCTACCGTGGAAGCAATGTACTGATGCAGGGTTGAGTAAGAGAACTCTTTGGTTTCAACTTCATCAAAAATATTTTTAACCATTAAGTAGTAGAGTTTTACCAACTCTTTTGAGCTGGTACTCTGCTCAGAGACTTCATAGTTAAACAACATATCTAGGTACTCATACCCCACACTCTCATGTAGCACCATCTCGCCATGTTGTGTAATATTTTCATAAAATTTCAAAAACTTCTTCTGCTCCTTATTGGGCTGTTTCTCTTTTTTAACCGACTCATAAAGTCGTTTCAAAGCATACTCGGTCTGATGAGAAAAAGGCAAATGCCCCACATCATGAAGAAGCCCTGCCAAACGTAAAGCTTGTAGCAAAAGAAGATAGGTCACATTCTCTTTCTCTGCAAAAGCCGTGGCAAAGGTCAAAAGCATTTTATCTTTTATCTGCAACGACTTCAGGTCAATCTCTAGCCCATGCTCTTTAATAAGCCCTTTTATAGACCCCCTCGCCTGTTTTAAAAACTTAGAACGACTTTTAGATGAGGCATTTATAAGTGAATATTTAAACATATACGAAGCCACATGCATGGTGCCTAAAGAGTGAATGTAACGTTTGGTCGTGATAGAAGGGAAAGCAAAATATGCCAAAGCATTCTGTGAGACAAACAACAGACGGTTGACTATTTTACTTTGTAAAAATTTCTCTTCTACTCCTGAGTAAGGAATGTGTCCATAAACGGTGTCATTTACTATTCTATTGGGTTGCATCTATTCTTCCTTTATAATGATTAAGTTCTTCCAGTTATTATAGGATATTAAAGTTATATTTTCAACACTTTGAGTATACTTCGAAAAAATTACGTAGAGTAATAATCAAGGTTTTAATTTTGAAATTTACAAATAAAACAGTCATTATATTTGACTTAGATGGTACCCTTATTGACAGTTCACCAGACTTGGCATTGGCAGTTAACCACATGCTCAAAAGACTCAATCGTGACACTTTTACTACCGATACCATACACTACTGGGTAGGAAACGGCGCAGAGAGACTTGTAAAACGTGCTTTATCGGGAAGTACCACGGTAGATGAAACTCTTGACCCCACTTTATGCAAAGAAGCGTTAGCAGTTTTTTTGGCTTTTTATGCTGACAATTTGGCTGTAAAAACGGTTACTTATCCTCATGTGCCAAGCACACTAAAAAGCTTAAAAGAGCATGGTTATCGACTAGCAATTGTCACCAACAAACCCTTTGCTTTTGTTCAACCTATTTTAGAAAAACTGGAACTCTCAGAACTCTTTGAATTCATCTTGGGTGGTGACAGTTTAGAAGAGAAAAAACCAAACCCACTTCCACTGCTTCATGTTTGTGAAAAGTTGGGTGTGTCTGTAGAAGATTCGGTAATGATTGGTGACTCTAAAAATGACATACTCGCAGCCAATGCTTGTGGTATGCAAAGCATTGGTCTTACGTATGGCTACAACTATGGAGAGAGTATTGCTACTTATAATCCATCTTTTGTTTTTGATAATTTTGCTGATATACTCATGACCCTAGAGGAGAAAAACAAATGTTAAAAAAAGCAAAAATAGCCATCATCGGTGGGGGTGTAGCTGGTGCTACTGCAGCGATTTACCTTGGTCAAATGGGTTTAAATGTTACCCTACTTGAAAAAGAGCCAAGCTTGGTCAATGGTCCACCCTTTTGTCACCTACATGCTGGTGGTAATCTCTATCGTGAAATATCGGATGAGCAGTGCATTAAACTACTAAAACAATCTATTGATTTTTTACGCTTTTACCCTTTTGTGGTCGATTATCGTCCTACGGTTATTGTCCTTCCTACAAGTGACAAAAGCACTCCTAACAGTCTACTTCCTCGACTAAGATTACTTCAAAGTGAATATGAAAAACTTATTGACCATGACCTTAAAAACAGAGTTTTAGGTGAAAGTAATGAGTACTACAGACTCTATGAAAGAGAAGAGTTAGAAGAGCTGAAACAACGTCCAACGGTAGACAAACCAAACAATACTGATGAGTGGATGATACCTGTTGCACAAAATATAGACCTAGACAAAGTACAGTTTCCTCTCATTATGGTACAAGAGTATGGGCTCAACCTTTTTCGTTTAGCAGCTGGAGCAACCATAGCACTAGAAACGCTAAAAAATGTCACCATGCACAGAGAGACCACCGTAAAGAGTCTGCAAAAAATTGAAGCGAACCAATGGAAAATATGCTACACAAAAAAGAGTGAAAAGCAAGAAGAGTATTTTGATTACCTCATCAATGCTGCAGGGTTTAGAACAGGAAAGATTGACGATTTGGTTAAAGTTCCTTGTAAAAAAATGGTAGAGTTCAAAGCTGCCTATGTCAGCCAATGGGAAGGTTATAAAAAGACCCTTTTCCCTGAAATTATCTTTCATGGTGAGCGTGGTACACCACAAGGAATGGGACAGTTTACACCCTACCCAGAAGGTTACTTTCAGCTACATGGAATGACAGAAAACATCACACTTTACAAAGGTGGTTTGGTTGCAAACACGCCTCTTAGTTGCCAACCAGAACTGGCTCAAAGTTTTATGCAAAAAATCGAAGAGTCATGGAGTAAAGAGGAGGTAGAAGAGCGAACAAACGCTGCCATTAAACATTTGGCACAGTTTATCCCTAGCTTTGCTTCTGCCACGGTAGGAGGAAAACCCCTCTTTGGAGCCCAACAGATTCCCGGAGATGACCCTACTCTACGTGTGGCAGAGGTCTCATTTCCTGCTGAACATTATGCACGATGTGAAATCGTCAAAGTCTCTTCAGTTATGGACATGATGGATGCCATTATTAAACAATTTATAAAACTTGGCTATGTCGATAAATCGGCTCAAGGCAAAAGAGATTTAAGCTACTTAAAAAACTTAATCCCAAGTGATATTAAAGCCTCTGCCCAAGAACTCTGTAGACAAAGAGAATACCCTACCTGTTTAGCCAATAGAAATATCTGTAGTTTATAAGCAATGACCTATTTAGAAACCCTAAAACACCCAGTCATCGCACGACTCACCCTCATACAGTTTATCTCCTACTTTGGTACTTGGTTCTCCCAAGTTGCCATCGCTTCCATGATGGTAGAGTACGGTGCTTCAGAGATGGTAATTGCTTATGTGTTTATGATGATAATGCTTCCTTCCATTCTTTTAGCCCCCGTTTCAGGCTATATTATTGACAAAATCGAGTTTAAAAAACTTATGGGCATACTCTTACTCATAGAGATAGCGATGACCCTACTTTTTATGACCATTAACTCCCTTGATGCCATTGGCTGGTTAATGCTCTTTTTGTTCATTCGCTCTTTGGCTGCTTCTATGCTTTTTTCTGCTGAGATGGCACTTTTTCCCAAATTTTTAGAAGGTGAGATGCTCAAAAACACCAATGAAATCCACTCCATCGTCTGGTCAGTATGTTTTGCAGGAGGTATGGCATTGGGTGGTCTTGTAACACACTACTTTGGCTATGACATGACCTTTCTTATCGATGTTATACTCTACATTATCGCCTCATTCATGCTCGTAGGACTTCAACTTACCATCAAACCTACCCAACATACAGAGACAGCCATAGAGATGATGAAGAGTGGGTTTAACTACTTAAAAAATCATAAAAAACTGCTACACCTTATTATTTTACATTCCAGCATTGGGTTTACAAGTTTCGATGCCTTAGTCACCCTCTTAGCCGACTACCATTACAAATACATCTTGGCTATCCCCTTAGCCATAGGATGGATTAACGCCAGTAGAGCCATAGGTCTTGCCATTGGACCTCTTCTTTTCAGCCGTTTTATAAATGCCTCAAACTTACACTATTTCTTTGCTCTGCAAGGTTTAGCCATTATCCTTTGGTCATTCATACAGCACAACTTCTCTTACGCTATTGTAGGTATTGTGGTCGTAGGTTTCCTCTCTACCACACTTTGGTCATACACCTATTACTTACTACAACAAGAGATAGAGACCAAATATCTTGGTCGAGTCATCGCCTACAACGACATGATTTTCATGATGACCAACATCACGGTTACCCTCTTCGTAGGATACGCAGCTAAAATGGGAATGGGGTTGAACTATATTACGATGGTTATGGGGTTTGGATTTTTAGTTACTGCTCTTTATTATGGGTGGTTTTTACGTAGGTTCGGTCACACCGAACATTAAACACATATGCACGGCTAAAAGGTTTTTTTATTTTCTTAATTAATTGAAGGTGGTTTTGTTGGTGCGTTGGGAAACGCACACCCTACTTATGACTCAAATAACGCTCAATCCCCTCAGCGATACCTTTTGCCAACAAACTTTTATAGTAAGAGTTTATTAGGTTGTCACCCTCTGTGGGGTGGGTGATGTAGCCTGTTTCTATTAACACTGCTGGCATTTGAGCACCTACGAGTACCCAAAAGTTGGCTGGTTTTACTCCTCCATCTGAAACTTTTCCAAAAGAGTTACGTACATTTGAAAGCATCATTTTACTGACATCTAAACCCAATTTATGGGACTCAACAATCTTTTCACGACTGAGTATAGATAGGTATTCATTGGTGGTGTAGAAATCTTTATCTTTCAACATCACAGCATTCTCTTTGGCTGCTGCTGCTTTGGCTCTCTCTGTTTTTGCAGGAGAGAGGTAGTAAATCTCTATTCCTTTAAAAATAGAGTCTAGCCTCTTCTCTGGTGCTGCATTGGCATGAATGGAGACAAATATGTCTGCTTTTTTCTTGTTTGCAAACTCTGTTCTCTTTGGAAGACGAACAAAAGAGTCATCATCTCTGGTCATGTAAACTTTATAGCCTTTGTTTTCCAAACGTTGTTTGAGTTTTGATGCCACAGAGAAGACCACTTTTTTTTCTGTTTTGAGACTACAGCAAGAAGCTCCGTTGTCTTTTCCACCGTGTCCTGCATCTATAACTATCGTATAAGCTTTTCTTGAACTCTTTACAACTTTTTCACTATTGGTACTTTTTTTACCCTTATGAATAAGGGGGATAGTAAGACATTTACCAGAATAGACATGGTTTTCTGAAAACTTTTGTTTTGACCTAATAATAACACGTAACTTTGTTGGTGAATTTTGACCCATACGAAATGACTCTATGGTTCTAAAGGAGTGTTTAGATATTCCTTTATCAACAGGAAGAACTCCTCCATGAATATCATAGATATACTTGGTAACTCCATCTGCTTCAGGAAGACTAAAATAGGTCACTCGCTCAATATCTGAGCTAAAATATAAGTTCAACTCACCTTTACGTATTTTACTTTTTACAAAGTTGTTCCCTGCAAAAAGTGTGTTGGTAAAAAATAGTATTAAAAATAGCGATATTAAATATTTATATGTAAGTGTTTTACTAAGAATTATCTTCTCCATGCATCAACTTCTCCATAAGTTCTTTGACGGTTATAATCTCTTTAAGTTTATAACCATTAGCACCTGTAAAGAAGAGTCCACTCTCTTTAATTCCATCATATGCATCACTCAATCTATCAGCGATACAATAACCAACTATTTTAGCCTCAACTCCTCGATGACATGGTGCAACACAGTTTGAAATACACGCAACCTTAGGTGCAGTTCCAGCTTCAATATCTCTATGAAGTTGGGTCTTAACACCACGAGCAGGATAACCAACAGGCGATTTAAAGAGTTTAATATCCTCTTCCTCTGCTTCTATGATTATCTCTTTCATCTCTTGACTTGCATCACATTCCATTGTACCTATAAATCGTGTACCCATTTGTACAGCGTCGGCTCCCAGTTCCATCATTTTGACAATATCATCATGATCCCAAACACCACCAGCAGCGATGATGGGCATTGAACCCCAGTTTTTTGCCTCTTCTACCACGGGAGGTAAAATATTTTCCAATTGATTCTCTTCTAAGAAACACTCATCATACTTAAACCCTTGGTGTCCACCACTTAAAGGACCTTCAACTATAACAGCATCAGGTAATCTGTTGTGTGTTTTTTTCCAACGTCGACATAAAATTCTAAGTGCTTTTGCTGTTGAAACAATAGGAACAAGTGCAACATCAGGATAGTTTTTAGCAGCTTCAGGCATGGTCAAAGGAAGACCAGCACCTGTAATAATCATATCAGCACCTGCTTTACAAGCATCTTCTACCACACGATTGTATTCACTTTGGGCATAGAGAACATTGGCAGCCAATGGTCTGTTACCACAGATTTCTCTGGCATTATCAAAGATTTTTTGTAATGCTTCATAAGAATAAAAGTTAATAGCATCCAAAGGTCTTTTTTCTCGACCTACAACCTTATCAACATACGATCTGTTTTTATACACACCCGTACCAACAGCAGAAATGACACCAAGTCCACCCTCTAAACTTACATTTCCAGACAATTGATCCCAAGAGATACCCACACCCATTCCACCTTGGATAATTGGTTTATCTATGGTGTATTTCCCAATTTTAAAAGATTTAAATGCCACTACTTTACCTTTACTTTTGCAAATTTTCTTTTACCCACTTGTAGAATATACTCTCCTGAGCTTAAATTCATCTTCTCATCAGAAATTTTCTCTTGGTTTATACGTACAGCACCTTGCTTAATATCACGTCTGGCTTGTGAGCTTGATGGCTCTATACCAGCATCTTGTAGTGCTTTACAAATCCAAATGTCTGACTCCATTTCAAACTCAGGTATATCAGTAGGTAATTTATTTGATTTAAAAACGTTATCAAATTCACTCTTAGCCATAGTAGCAGACTCTTCATTATAAAATCTAGCAGTTAGCTCTAAAGCCAAATTTTCTTTGGCTATTTTGGGGTGCAAGTCTCCATTTGCTACATCATCTTTTATTTGTGCTATCTCTGCCAAAGATTTTTCACTCAAAAGTTCATAATATCGCCACATTAGCTCATCTGAAATTGAAAGCGTTTTTGCATAAATATCTTTTGGTTCTTCCGTAATCCCAATGTAATTATTTAAAGATTTACTCATCTTTTGAACACCATCAAGACCCTCTAAAATAGGCATCATAAGGACAGCTTGCTCTTTTCCTACATTGTAAGTACGTTGAAGATGTCTTCCCATAAGTAAGTTAAACTTCTGATCCGTTCCACCTATCTCAATGTCCGACTTTAACTCTACTGAATCATAACCTTGAAGCAGAGGATAGAGGAACTCCGAAATAGAGATACTTTGTCCAGATTTGTAACGTTTTTCAAAATCATCACGCTCCAACATTCTTGCCACGTTAAATGTTGTGGTTAACGCCACCATACCACCTGCACCCAACGCCTCTAACCATGTTGAGTTAAAGACAATATCTGTTTTCGATTTGTCCAAAACAATAAAGGCTTGATCTTGATAGGTTTGAGCATTTGCCATAATGGTATCACGGTCAAGTACTTTTCTGGTTTCAGACTTTCCTGTAGGGTCACCAATGGTCGCTGTAAAGTCTCCAACAAGCAGTTGAATTCTTGCACCATGATTTTGAAAAGCTTTTAACTTTTGAAGCAGTACAGTATGTCCTACATGTAGGTCGGCACCTGTTGGGTCGAAACCAGCTTTGACAGTGTAGGTTTCCCCTGTCTCATAAAACTTGGTTACCAATTTCCCTATACGTTCCATATCAATAATCTCAGCAGTCCCTCTGCTGATTTCATTTAAAGCTGTTTGAATTAAATCTGTTGTTGACATCTATTTTCCTCTATTTTTACTTATATGCATCCGTTAAACTAATCATCTGAATAAGTTTAAACTTTTTTTCAAGCTTCTCTTGAAGTTTTTTACTATTTTGCTCTTTTGTTTCTACTTCGAGTTGACAAAACTCTGCACTCTCTGAACTCTGAATCCCCAGCTCTATACTTAAGACATTTAAGTCCAGATTTGCTAACTTATGTAAAAGCTCAGCCAAAATCCCTTTACGGTTTTGAAGAGAGATAATAAGTTGATAACGTGCTGAGATCTCATTGACCCATGTTACATACACCATTGGTGTCTCAGCTTTCATTAATTCATGTGCATGTTGACAAAGTTTATGGTGAATGGTCACTGTCCCTTTCTCATAAAAAGCAACAATTTCATCTCCCATCTTAGGGTGACAACAGTAATCAAACTCAATGGTTTTAATCTCTTTGTTGGCTATAAATCTAAAATGCTCTTGTGTCGTCTCTTCAGGATAGACAAAATCGTTAGGAAGCAGAGATGATTTTTCTATAAATTTATCTAAAACCTCTTTATAAACTTCTCGATTTGAAGTCAGACTATAGGCATTGTCTTTAAGTTCACATGAATCAAACATCTCTTTAATGACTGCGATATCAATCCTTGTTAACTCTGTTATAATATTCACGGCTGACAAACGATTACACGCTTTAATCTTATGATTACAAGCACTTTTTATACCATCTTTAGCACGTGAAGTCATTACCGTATTGTGCCAAGAACAGTGTACTTTTGCATTCTCATCGGTAATGATTCGTACAATGTCTCCATTTTTCAACGTTGTTAAGAGTGAAGCCTTTCGTTTATTGACCAAAGCAGAGACAGCTTTATCACCTATTTCTGAGTGTACAGCATAAGCAAAATCTAATGCCACCGACTCACGAGGTAAAGTATAGTTGTCTCCATCAGGAGAAAAAACTGAAATATCTTCTATAAACAGGTCACCTTTTGCCAAAGCATAACTCTCTTCCACTGAGTCACTTTGATACTGTAACCCTTCAAGCCACTCTAAGTTCACTGTCTTCTTCTCTCTGTTGCCATCTTTGTATCGCCAGTGAGCTGCAATTCCAAACTCTGCTGTTTTATGCATCTCAAAGGTACGAATTTGGGCTTCAACAATTCCATCATCGTTAAAGAGTGTGGTATGAATGGTACTGTATCCATTCTCTTTAGGCAGCGTAATATAATCTTTAAAACGTGAGATAATAGGCTTATAGTTCAAATGCAAAGCACCTAAAACCTTATAACAATCAATATCATCTTTTACTAAAATACGAATGGCAATCAGATCAAGAATCTCATCTATCCCGATACCTTTTCGTTGCATTTTCTGATACATGGAATAGTAGTGCTTCACACGACCAAATACTTCAAACTGATCTTCCCTGAAACCATTTTCTTTCATAAGTTCATTAATCTTAGCAACAAACGTATTAAGTTTCAGATGTAGGTTCTGACTGTTCCCTTCAATATACGAATCAATATTCTTATAAGCATCAGGATAAATATAGTAAAAGCTCAAATCTTCTAAACGGTTTTTAATCTGAGAAATTCCCAAACGATGGGCAATGGGAGCATAAACCACCATGGTTTCTTCTGAAATACGTATCTGTTTTTCAAGGGGTAAAGAATCCAAGGTTGTCATGTTATGAAGCCTATCACACAACTTCACCACCAAAATCCGAACATCTTTAATAGAAGAGAGCAACATTTTTCTAAAAGTCATAGCAGAAGAGATTAACTTCTCATTTGATGATGAAGGAATCAACTCCACATCACGAATCACTTCAATCTTCGTTAGGCCCTCAACCATAAAAGCAACATCATCACCAAACATTTCTAGAATATCTGCAATAAGATAGTCCGTATCTTCAACAACATCATGTAAAAGTGCTGCAATAACCATCGCTTCATCATTGGATATCAAAGCCGTTATGGCTGCTACAAGTATGGGATGAACAATATAAGGTTCACCACTTTTACGTGTTTGATGTTCATGAGCTTGTTTTGCTAAAATTAAGGCTTTTTGAAAAAGTGGGGAGTCGCTAGAGTGATATTCAAAAAGAAGCTTTTGAGCCTCTTCTATGGTAGTAATATGACGTGCTTTTTTTAATAAAGCCTCCAAAGATCTTAACCTTCGTTACTAATAAGAATTTTACCTTCTGCTATTTCAACCAGTGCAATATCGGCAAATTTCTCAATTTTAGGATCCATGTTTACAAGTGGTGCAGCACCATTTGCAATCGCTGCTGCACGTTTACCCACTGCTGCAGCCAACAAATATCTATCAAAATCTACTCTCTCTAATGCCTGTGCAGTTAATTTCTCAATTTTCATACTACTTCCTCTTAATTAAATTTATATATTACGCTTTATCTTCTACAATAGAACATAGTTCTCTGTTACCTTGAACTATCTTCAATAAATTGCCTTTTTCAAACATATTACAAACAATAATTGGTAGCCCATTCTCTTTTGCCAAGGCAATTGATGTGTCATCCATTACTTTAATGTCATCTTTTAAGGCTTCATCATAACTTAATGTTGGCATCTTAACAGCATCAGGAAACTTATTTGGGTCTCTGTCGTAAACACCATCTACTTTTGTAGCTTTTATGATCATTTCAGCACAAATTTCAGAAGCTCTTAATGTCGCTGCTGTATCTGTTGTAAAGTAAGGGTTACCTGTACCTCCAGCAAATACAACCACACGACCTTTATCTAAGTGACGTTTTGCACGACGTACAATAAATGGTTCACCAATCTCTTGCATATCAATAGCCGATAGAAGTCGTGTATCTAAACCATTATGTTCAAATGCTTCTTGAATGGCAATTCCATTAATACAGGTTGCCAACATACCCATATAATCACCAGAAGTTCTTTTGATAATGCCATCAGCAGCAGCAGAAACACCACGAATGATATTACCCCCACCAATAACCACAGCTACGCTCATACCATTCTCTACCAGTGATTTAATCTCTTCTGAAATAAAATGTAAGATTTGAGTGTCGATTCCAAAACCATTTTTACCAGCCAGTGCTTCACCAGAAAACTTTACAAGTACTCTTTTTTCTACCATTTTTACGACCTCTGTTTTAAGATGCGATTTTACCGAAATGGTCTTAAAATTGGTTGACTTTTGTTATACTAACAGTTACAAAAAAATGAAAAGAGTAGATATGTCAGCATTAACAGCCCAAGATAAAAAAATTATAGAAGATAGTATCAGAGATATTCCTGATTTTCCAAAACCAGGGATTGTCTTTAAGGACATCACAACCATACTGAACAATGCTCAAGCATTTAAAACATTAATGAATCATATAGAAACACGTTATAAAAGTTATAACTTAGACTATGTTGCAGGTATTGATGCTCGTGGTTTTATATTTGGTGCCATTTTAGCAGACCGTTTAAATGTAGGATTTGTACCCATCAGAAAAAAAGGAAAACTCCCTTTTACAACCGTTGCAGAAAAATACTCGCTTGAGTATGGATTTGATGAAGTAGAAGTGCATATAGATGCCTTCCCAAAAGAAGCAGCACGTGTTCTTCTCATAGATGACCTCATCGCCACAGGAGGAACAGCAAAAGCAGCAGCCTCACTTATAAACAAAGTAGGAGCCAACTGTGTAGAAGCATGTTTCATAGCCGAACTGGACTTTTTAAAAGGTCGTGATGGAATAGAAGCAGAGGTTTATTCTGTTTTGCATTTTGATTAAAAATAGGAGGAGTCATAAAAATAAGATGGCTCCGGATGTTGGATTCGAACCAACGACCAAATGATTAACAGTCATCTACTCTACCACTGAGCTAATCCGGAATATATGAAGTAAATTTAAAAAGTGTAATGTGGCTCCGGATGTTGGATTCGAACCAACGACCAAATGATTAACAGTCATCTACTCTACCACTGAGCTAATCCGGAACATATACCAATTAAATTGGAGTGCGATTATAGACAAAAAACCCTTTGATGTCAAGCGTTTTTACTAATTTCTAGTCCTTAACGACAAAAAAATCATAACCACTACTATTTATAACAGTCAATAACTTTTTATCCAACATTTTATTAAGCTCTATCTGACTTGCGTTATCAAACAACACATCAATATCATCTTGGGTTAAAGGACGTTTTTTTATGGTTTCAAAAATCTCTTCTTCACTATAAAAAGATGGTTGAGCTAGAACTTTTTTACGAGAAGCAATGTAGACAGGTAAAGAGCTATCAAATTTCAAAGAAATTTCCCGTAACTCTTCATAACTCAAAGCCTCCACTTTATAAGCAGGTGGTCTGTCAATGGTTCCAATATCTATACGTGTAGGCTCTAGCATCAAAAGATATCTGTTTAACGCTTCTATCTCTTCATCACTGTCATTAATGCCTTTAACCATAAGTATCTCTATAATCAGAGGATTTGTAAATTTTGATTTAAAACTCAACATCCCCTCTTTAATCTTCTCTACATCAATCCCTTCATGTGATCTATCTAAACGTTTTAGACAACGCCCTGTTGCACAATCGAGCGAAAGCTTTACTGTATCAAATTTCAGCAATGCCTCTTGTGTCTTCTCTTTATCAATATTGGCAGCATTAGAGAGTATAAGTGTTTTTATCGAACCTTTTATCTTATTTACCTCATCCATCAACTCTGACAAATAAGGGTAAAGTGTCGGCTCTCCATTTGCTGTTACTGTCAAAGCATCTATCTCTTGATGTGTTTGTAATGATTCACTAAGAGCAGCTATAATCTCTTGTACCGAAATTACATCTTCATATTCACCCATGGTCTTTGCAGGTTCAAGCTCACAATAAAGACAATCAAAGTTACACTGCTTTTTACTGGGGCTTAAATCAATACCCAATGACTTACCAAATCGTCTTGAATTTACAGGTCCAAATATTATGTTCATTTATTTTCTCTTTAAATTAATATAAAACGATTATACCAAACATAAATAGAATATATTGAACAGAAAATTAAAAAACTAAAAACTAAATTTTCAAACAATTATCAATAGAAAAGGATATAAATTCTATTTTAATCATTTTTTGATATTATATAGATATAAAATTAAAAGGAATTAAATGAAAACGATTAAAATCTACTCAACAATAGTGCTTTCAACTTTACTATTAACAACAGCTATACAAGCAAATGAGCCAACTACAGAACACAAAACTGAACATGCAAAACATTGGGGTTATACAGGGGATGTTGCACCAAAAAATTGGAGTGAGCTCAATCCAAAGTTCAATATGTGTTCAGAGGGAAAACAACAATCACCAATTAATCTTGTAGCCACCAGTGACATTGAGCTACCTGCTCTTGACATGAACTATACTACAGGTTCTAAAAGCATTATAAACAACGGACATACTGTTCAAGTCAACATTACTGAGGGGAGTACATTTACCATAGGTAAAGATGTTTATGAACTTAAACAGTTTCACTTCCATACACCAAGCGAAAACAACATCAATGCCAAATCATTTCCCTTAGAAGCACACTTTGTTCATGCAACAAAAGAGGGAAAACTGGCCGTTATCGCTGTGATGTTTGAAGAGGGTGAAGCCAATCCTATCTTGGCTAAAATGTGGAAAAAATTCCCTAAACTAGAAGAGGGTACAGAAGCAAAATGTGGTCTAACAAGTGATGAAGTCAATGCACTTATGCCAAAAAATAAAGATTACTACCAATTCATGGGTTCACTCACCACCCCACCATGTAGCGAAGAGGTAAAATGGCATGTTTACAAAACACCATTAACCATCTCAAAAGAGCAAGTAAAACAATTTTTTGATATTTATGGTCATACCAACAACAGACCAATTCAAGATACAAATAAACGCGTTATTGAAGAATAATGTAGGGTGCGTTTCCTAACGCACCAAAAGTGTTACCGTTTAGAAAGTCTCTGACACTCAGAAACAAAGTGTTTCGCATTCTCCACAGGTACATCAGGTAAAATCCCATGACCCAAGTTAAAGATATGTCTACCCTCTTTCATGGTTTCTGCTAATGACGCTACACATTCAGTCGTGGCTTCTTGGGAATAGAGTCTACATGGCTCCATGTTTCCTTGAAGTACGTATTTATTACCAAGCTTCTCTTTTGCCAGTGACATTGGGGTTCCCCAATCTACACCAAATACATCAAAGTCTCCATAGACTAAACCTTGCTCTATAAACGAAGCAACCCCTTTAGGGAACATGATAATTGGAGTATCTGGATATTTAGATTTTAAATAGTCTGCTATTTCAACCATGTATTTCCATGAGAACTCATCATAGTTACTAGGCTCTATCGCTGCTGCCCATGAATCAAAAATCTGCACCACATCTATTCCAGATTCTATCTGTTTTTCCATGTAGTACTTTATAACTTCTGTCACTTCTCTTAAGATGTTGTGTAAAAGTTCAGGGTTTGAGTACATCATCTTTTTACAAAGATTATACGTTTTAGTTCCCTGCCCCTCTATCATATAGGTAGCCAATGTCCAAGGAGCACCACAGAAACCAATAAGTGCTATCTCATCTCCACGCTCATCAAGTTGGGTTCTAAGAAGTTTAATGGTGTCATAAACATAAGTAAGCTTATCAGCTGCCTCTTTTCCACCAATAAGTCTGTCTAAATCTTCTTGACACGTTAAAGGGTCATTGAATTTTGGTCCGAAACCTTTAATGAACTCTAAATCCATGCCCATCTCATCAGGAATCACCAAAATGTCTGAAAATAGAATTGCAGCATCAACACCCACAATATCAAGAGGTTGAATGGTTACTTCAGCTGCTTTCTCAGGGTTGTGACAAAGGTTCAAAAAATTTCCTGCTTCGGCTCTAACTGCCATATATTCAGAAAGATATCGACCTGCCTGTCTCATCATCCATACTGGAGTGTATGGGGTCTCTTTACCTAAACATGCATCTACAAAAATTTTTGACATTATTTACCTACTTTTCCTAAAAAATATAACCCTACTGAAAGAGCTGCAATAGAGAGTGCAAAATACAACATCTCTAAAGGTGTTGTAAACTGTGTATGTAAAACTCTTTGAAAAAAGTTTACAACCAAAACCATAACAATAACTTTTGCTATCTTGTCTTTAAGTTGATCAAGTGAATGAATGGCGAGTATTTGACTTCCATTGCTCCCTGAAGCTTCATCTATCTCAGAAATAAATAGCTCATAAATACCAAAAGAAAAAATAAACATAACAACGGCAATAAGGTAAAGGTCAACAGCCCCAATAATCCCTGCTACAATATCTTCATGAAAATTGTCTGGGTGTGCATGTGTTATAATCGTATTAAAAGTATAAGCTGCAACATTCCAAATATCCATTGATGCCACCACAAAAAGAACAATAGCACCAAGCAGTCCAAAAATAACAGCTAAAATTACAATAAATCTACTTCGCCAAATAGCACCCTCAAACAATGTTTCTATTAAACTATTATTGGTAGAATCTTCTTTAATTCTCTCTTCTATATCATTCTGTTTCATATTAATCCTCCAACTTTATCCATTTTTGAGCAATACGTACAGCATTGGTGGCTGCCCCTACTCTTACTTGGTCGGCAACACCCCAAATGTGTAACATATTTGGAGCATAGATATCTTTTCTAACTCTTCCAACATAGGTCTCATCCGTATCACTAGCTGTTATTGGCATTGGGTATTCATTGTTTTCAATATCATCTATAACCGTAACATTTTCAAACTCACCCAATACTCTCCTTGCCATCTCTACAGAGACATCAACACCCTCTTCAAAGGTAATGGTAATAGACTCAGAATGAGAACGTAAAACAGGAACACGCACACAGGTTGCAGATATAGCAAAATCTGAATTCATAATCTTATTGGTCTCATTGACCATTTTCATCTCTTCTTTGGTATAACCATTCTCTTGTGGTACATCAATATGAGGAATAACATTTAAGGCAATCTGATGAGCAAATGCTTTTGCTTTTGTTTCACCCAGTTTAAATGCAAAAAACTCTTGCATCTGTACTACAAGCTCTTCCATTCCAGCTTTACCAGCACCTGAAACAGCTTGATAGGTAGAAACATCCACTCTTTTAATGCCATAAAGGTCATGAAGAGGTTTAAGAAGTTGCACCATTTGAATGGTTGAACAATTTGGATTGGCGATAATTCCACTATCTTCCCAAAGCTCAATATCTTCAGGGTTCACTTCTGGCACGACCAAAGGTACTCTCTCCATCATTCTAAAGTGTGAAGTGTTGTCAATAACCACAGCTCCAGCTTCTACAGCATACCTTGCATATTTTTCAGAAATACTACCACCAGCAGAAAAAAAAGCAATGTCTATATCACGCCCTTCAAATACTGTTTCGGTTAACTCTTCAATTTTATGCTGTTTATCAGCAAACTCTATATAATTACCAGCAGAGTTAGCACTTGCCAATGGTAAAAGCTCTCCAATAGGAAAATTTTGTTCCTCTAAAACTCTAAAAAGCTCTTCACCAACAGCCCCACTTGCACCAACGACAGCAACATTATACTGTTTCACATCTGTTCCTTTAACGTTAAAATATAATTCTAAATCTAATTATATTTTTCAACTTTTATTATTTCATGTTATTTTAACTAAATGGGTGTGAGGATTTGCTTTTTGATAGATTTATTTAAGATTTTAAAGAGAGGATGCTTTGTTTGGTTTCAAATTTGTAGATCGGGATTGATATCCCGACAACTATATCAACAGCAAGGCTACCCTTGACCATCGTCACTAGCAATATCCAAGCCATCTTCATTAATGATATCTGGCTCTTCTGCTTCTTCTTTAGGACATTTTGCCATACTGACCACAATGTCTTTTTTCTCTACATTAACCACTTTTACACCAGAGGTATTACGCCCTGCTTTTCTTATGGTCTCCATATCAACACGTATCATTTTACCTATACTTGTTAAACACATCATGTCTTTGTCTGATTCTACAAGAACCACACCTACAACATCACCTGTTTTTGCAGAGAGTTTCATGCTTATTACACCTTTACCTGCCCTACTTTGTTCACGGTATTCAGAAGCAGTCGTTCGTTTACCTATACCTTTCTCACTTAGCATAAGAAGTTCTGATTCTTCATCTTCTATGGTGGTTGCACCACAAACAAAATCATCTTCTATTTTAAACTTAATGGCAGTTACACCACGTGAAACTCTACCAATCTCTCTGGCATCTTCCACTTTAAATCGTATACACTGTCCTTTTTTAGTTGTTAAAAACAACCACTTGGTCTCAGGCATCACAATTTTCGCAGTAACAATACTGTCATTTTCATCAAGGTTAATTGCTCTAACACCATTGGTTCTAATGTTGGAATACTCTTTTAAGTTGGTTCTCTTTACAATACCATTTTTAGTAAAAAAGACCAAGCCTTTGTCCTCTTCAAAATCTATTGTTGGAATAATCGACATAATCTTTTCATCTTGTTTAAGATTAATCAAGTTCACAACAGCCTTACCTTTAGCTGTTCTTGACCCTTCAGGGATTCTATATACCTTTAACCAGTAGAGTTGTCCCATATCGGTTACAAACATCAAGGTATCATGGGTATTGCTAATAAAGAACTGCTCTATAAAGTCATCATCATGAGTTGTTACAGCGATTTTCCCTTTTCCACCACGTTTCTGTTTTTCATACTGCTTCACAGGAACACGTTTAATGTACCCTCTATGCGTAATGGTTACAACCATTGGCTCATTTGGAATAAGGTCTTCTATATCAATATCATCATAATCATCAACTATCTCTGTACGACGTTCAGCTTTAAAGTTTTGGGCTATCTCTTTAAGCTCATCTGCAATGATTCCATTTAAAACCTCTTCACTTTTTAAGATAGACTCTAAGTAATCAATAAGTTTATAAAGCTCTGCCAACTCGTTTTCAATCTTCTCACGTTCAAGACCAGTTAAACGTCTTAATTTCATCTCAAGAATCGCACTTGCTTGAATCTCTGAGAGAGAGAACTTCTGCATCAAGTTAATTTTAGCAGTCTCTGAATCTTCACTCTCACGAATAATTCTAATTACTTCATCTATATTATCAACAGCAATTTTTAGACCCTCTAAAATATGAGCTCTTGCTTTTGCTTTTTCTAGTTCAAAAATGGTTCTTCTAATAATAACTGTTTTTCTATGCTTCAAGAAAAGGTCAAGTAACTCACGAAGTTTAAATACTTTTGGCTCTTTGTTTGCAATTGCTAACATAATAATCCCAAAAGTTACCTGCATCTGTGTCTGCTTAAAGAGATTATTTAAGATAATATCACTCATCGCATCACGCTTAAGCTCGATAACAATACGCATACCCTCACGGTCAGACTCATCACGAATTTCAGAGATTCCCTCTATCTGCTTGTCACGTACAAGGTGAGCAATATTCTCAATAAGACGAGACTTATTGACTTGGTAAGGAAGTTCATCAACCACAATAACTTCTCTACTTTTGTTCTCTTCTATGTGTATTTTAGCACGAACTTTAATTCGCCCACGTCCTGTGGTATAAGCATCAGTAATACCTTTTTTACCAAAGATAATACCACCAGTTGGGAAGTCTGGACCTTTAACAATAGATAGTAAATCTTCATCTGGACATTCAGGATTGTCAATGATATGCAACAACGCTTCCATAAGCTCATCCATACGGTGAGGAGGAATATTCGTCGCCATACCAACAGCAATACCAGATGAACCATTCAGAAGTAAATTAGGAATACGTGAAGGAAAGACATCTGGCTCTCTCATAGAGTCATCATAATTGGGTGTAAAATCAACGGTATCTTTATCAATATCACGCAGAAGCTCTTCTGCTATTTTAGTCATACGTGCTTCGGTATATCTCATAGCAGCTGCATTATCACCATCAACAGAACCAAAGTTTCCTTGACCATCAATAAGTGGAGCTCTTAGAGAGAAGTCTTGAGCCATACGAACCAAAGCATCATAAACAGAGTTGTCGCCATGTGGGTGATACTTACCAATAACATCACCGACAATTCTCGCCGATTTTTTATAAGGAGCTCGATGAGAAAGATGCAACTCGTTCATCGCAAAAAGTATTCTTCGGTGTACAGGTTTTAAACCATCACGCGCATCAGGCAATGCACGCCCAACAATAACAGACATGGAGTAGTCAAGGTACGAAGCCCTCATACTCTCTTCTATTTTTACCTCTTGGATATCTTGATTTTCTTCAAACAAATCGCTCATAAAGTACCTTTAAATAGTAATATTAAAATTCTATATATTATAGCGAAAAGGACTTAAAATTATTGTTTTTTATTAGAGTCATATTTTAAAAGAATGGCATAAAGTTTTTCCAAATCCATTGGTTTGCTAATGTAACCATCTAGTCCATGACGCATAAAATATTCTTCATCACCTTTTAAAACATTGGCCGTTAAAGCCACAATAGGTGTTTTAACACCCAATTCATGTAGACGTTTTGTGGCATCTAATCCATTAAGTTTTGGCATATTTATATCCATAAGGATAAGATGATAATTTTTTTCTAAAGCTTTCTCTACAGCCTCTTCCCCATCAACAGCAAAGTCTGGAGTAATGTCATAATCTTTTAAAATCTCTTCAATAAGCATTCGATTGATATCATAATCTTCTGCCACCAAAACATCTAAGTTTAATCTCTTTTTTTTGCTATGATTAACAAGGGTTTCTGATTGTAGATTAGAGGATTGACAACAATCAAAAGGAATTTCAAAATAAAAAGTACTCCCTTTTCCCAACGCACTTTTGAGCTCTAAACAAGATCCCATCAACTTACATAAAGAGGCACTAATACTTAAGCCCAATCCTGTTCCTCCAAAATTTCTGCTCATACTACTGTCAGCTTGTATAAAAGATTGGAATATCTTATGGTGTCTATTGGCATCTATACCAATGCCTGTATCGGTCACTGAGAAAAAGAGTAACTCTCTCTTATCCTCATGTAATCTTCGTTCTATTTTAATATGAACAGTGCCCTTATTTGGTGTAAATTTAATCGCATTATCAATAAGATTACTCAGTACTTGCGTTAATCTTAATTCATCCATTAATAAACAGCTATTAATACGCAAATCAATATCTACCATATAAGTAATTCCCTTTTCTATGGCTCTAGATTCAAATAGAGAAATAGCATTTTGAAAAGTAGTCAAAGGATTAACTTCAATCAAATCAACTTCTAACTGCCCACTCTCAATTTTTGAAAAATCAAGAATATCATTGACTATTTTAAGCAGTGTAGAAGTTGAATGCTCAATCAACTCTGTATACTGTTTTTGTTCTTCTGAAAGATTGCTCTTCATTAAAAGTTGCGTAAATCCAACAATTCCATTCATCGGAGTTCGTATCTCATGACTCATATTTGCCATAAATTCAGACTTTGCTTTTTCCGAAGCTTCTGCTTGTTCCCTCGCATACTCTAACTCGGTAATATTGGTAAAACTAGCAATAATAAACTCTTCTTCATCAAAATGAACAGAATTTAAAACAACTGAAAAGATAGACTCTTCTCCATTTCTATCAAGAAGTACAGCCTTATGTTGTTTTTTGGGTTGCAATAAAATAGGCTCTGTCCAATGTTTATTCTCTCTGCTTGCCTTTAAATATCCCTTTTTTTCAATAAAAAGTTCACAAATACATGCATGTTTTTCTTTAAACTCCCGAAGAGAAGAGAATCTAAGCATTTCAAAAAACTTCCTATTGGCATCAAGTATACCCTCTTTTATAGTTGCTGTAAAGACAATATTTTCTTGATCATTAAAAAGCATTTGATTATAACGATGTTCTTTAACAAGCTTTTGTTCCATTCGCATACGTGTCGTGATATCACTACGAATAGCAATGTGTTCAATAATTTCATTTTTATTGTTTAATAAAGGAAAAATATTGGCATCCACATAATAAGAGGTACCATTTTTCGCTCTATTTTTAAGTTCTCCATGCCAACTTTTTTTAGAACTTACTGTTTCCCATAATTCTTGAAAAACTTCTTTAGATGCATCAGGGTGACGAATTAGACTGTGAGGTTGCCCCAACAACTCTTCAGCACTGTATCCACTTAACTCACAAAATGTTTTGTTTACATAAGTAATACGACCAGCCGTATCTGTTTTAGAAACAACCATGGTTGCATCTATTGCATCCTTGTATTGTTTTAGAAGGAGTGTCTTCTCATCTACTTGACTTTTTAATGAAATATTATGCTTCTCTATCATCCCATAGGCATCCATTAACTCTTCTGAATTAATTTTAATGGTATGTTTAAGTAAACGTTTCTCTTTATCATACTCACTATATGCTTCATCAACCCATTGAAGTAACGCTTCTGTTTTCTTATCAAGCTGGGTTGTATCAAAATCTTTTCCATAAATTTTTTTAAGTTGTCGTTGTAGTAGTCTATGCCTCACAAGTTTACTCCTCATAAATAACCGTTAAGGTCATCGTTTGATTGTGTAATTCACAGGAGAGTACTTTATCAGAGTAAGGAGCCAATTCCCCATAAGAGTAAAATCCTATTAATTGTACATTTTGACCTAAAATATCACCCATGGTCTCAATCTCTTCATCAATAAGCTGATTTAATACATATCGTCGTCCCACACAGCTCACGACAAGTCCCAAAGCATTATTTGCATTGCTCTGCTCAATACGATGTGCAGCCATCTGTGAACCATCAATCAAAGAGTCAATGTCAGCCTTCATTAATCGAGCATAAGAACCTTCTGAGACATCCCCTGCAAAAATTAGAGACTTATCCTCTTCATTAATGGCTAACACTGAACGGATTATGGCTTT
>Ga0256840_1000992_pt1 | contig 27754 bp, 25 predicted proteins | sample 355202metaG_FD_185969 | JGI IMG/M metagenome (GOLD analysis project Ga0256840, IMG submission 185969) | Hydrothermal vent microbial communities from Mid Atlantic Ridge, Atlantic Ocean - 355-202 | ecosystem: Environmental > Aquatic > Marine > Hydrothermal vents | place: Atlantic Ocean: Mid... | reverse complement strand
AGCCTGAAAAATTTAGATTATACTACGGCTGATTTGTATTCGCCTATTGTAGATGTTAAAGCGGATATTCTTAATTTGCCTTTTAATGACAATAGTTTTGATGTTATTTTTTGTAATCATGTTTTAGAACATATTATAGATGATAATAAAGCGATGCAAGAACTATTTCGTGTTTTAAAACCAAATGGTATGGGTGTTTTTCAAATTCCACAAGATTTGAGTTTAGATAGTACGTATGAAGATTTTAGTATTACTTCGCCTGATGAACGCACTAAACATTTTGGGCAATATGATCATGTTCGTGTTTATGGTAAGGATTATTTTGATAGACTCCGTGCTGTTGGCTTTAGGGTTGATGAAGTGGATTACTCCAAAAAATTATCTAAAGATTTAGTTGTTAAATATTGTTTGGTAAAAGGCGAAATTTTACCTATTTGTTATAAATAAAACCTTACTATTATGAAAGATTTAATTAATGATTTTTATGTTGCTTTTCAAAATATGGATGCCGAAAAGATGTGTGCTTGCTATCATAACGATATTGAATTTGAAGACCCTGCTTTTGGCAAATTAAAAGGCGATAGTGCTAAAAATATGTGGCGTATGTTATGCCAAAATGCTAAAGATTTAAAAATTGAATTTTCGGATATTACAGTTAATGAAAACGGTGGTACTGCACATTGGGAAGCTTATTATACTTTTAGTAAAACTGGTAGAAAAGTACACAATATTATTAATGCTAAATTTGAGTTTAAAGATGGTAAAATAAGCAAACATACCGATACTTTTAACCTACATAAATGGGCTAAACAAGCTATAGGTTTTAAAGGTTTATTACTTGGTGGTACTGCTTTTTTTAAGAAAAAACTAAACCAACAAACCAATCTGTTACTCAATAAGTTTGAAGCACAGTAAGTTATTCTTTTACTAATACTACCTTTTCGTTTTGTTTTAAAATTCTTGCTGTATAAAATTTTCTCAATTCGCTATAAAAATGATTATCTATTGTTGCATTATTCATTTTTGTGCCTACTTTTAATAAAATTTTATCGCCACTTACCATTATTTTATGATAAAAATCTCCCATATCACTTTCTGTTTTTATATTAACTCTTGCTGGTAGTTTTTCTACTTTATAACCTTCTGGTATTTTTATTGTAATATCATAATCTTCTGACCAAGGTGTTCCAAAATCTACTGCAAAATTCCTTTCTTTTGACAAAAATGGATTTTCTGTTTCATTGAGAAAAAACAATGGTGAAAAATATATTTTATCATTTATTATTTCTGTATAGCTTGTGGATGTAAATTCTGATGTTACTACAAATGGTTTTTTTAATTCTATTTCATTTTCTAATTTTATATTACTTATCTCTATATTTTTATATTTTTCTTCTAATTTCTGTAATAAACTTTCTTCCGAAAGGTCAATATATTTATTTCTAAGTGTTAATGCATTCAAATTTTTATATCTAGATTTTAAATTTCCTTTTATACTACCATCTGCACTTATTTCTATATTCATTTTTTTAACATCTGTTGTATATGCTTTTGGTACAAGATCAATAAATGATGATGTTCCTTGCTTTCTAATAATTCGCCCTTTCCAGTTTAATACTCTTCTTGGCAATACATTTACTGCTGCATATTGCTCTGTAGCATCTAATAAAATTATTTTATCTCTTAACTCTATACCTGCTATTACATAATTAAACCCATTTCTTGTTGGAAATACTGGTATTCCGTGTGATATGGTACTTACCAATATTGGGCTCGCATCCAATCCTGATTCTTGTAGCATTGCTGTTAATACTAAATTTATTTCTGCTACATTTCCTATTCCTGTATTGTATGCTTTTTTAACTCCGTTTCTTGTATAAACTCCATTATTTTTATTCCACTTTATTTTATTTTTTACAAACTCAAAAATGTTTTTAATTTTCTGATTTCTTGTTTCTGATTTTTTGATTATTTCTTCTAAATCTTTTGTGAAATATTTAGTTTTTTTAAATTCTTGCCCAAATTTTCTTTCTTTATATAATGATTTTGCTACCTCATCCCAACTACCACTTAATTTTTCTGTTTTTCGAGATGTATTCCCTCTTGAATCCCCTACTAAATAACTTGCTTTTGATATTTCAAAAGATACTTTCCCTCTATAATTTTCTATATTATTTACATAAGGTTCTTCTTTTAATGCTTCTACATCTCTTATTGTTACTTTAAGTCCTTTTTCTTTTGCAAATACGAGATTAAACCTACTGCTGTACTCATAATTGGCTGAAAATTCTTCTGGAAATGAAATATGCCCTTTAAAATATTTTATTGGTATATCATACTGAAAAATGAAATCAGATACTGCATATACATAAGGTGATCGTAATTTATATTCCCACTCTACTATACATCCTTCGGATAAATTTGGCATTGTGAATTTTTTCTCTTTCCAAAATTTATTTATTTTCTCTTCAAATATATCTTTTTTGGTTAGCTTCGTCTTTATTACTTTTCCATCTTTTAAATTGTATGTTACTGCCTTAATTTTTACATATTCGTCTGTTTTATCTATATATAAGCTTATTTTTTTTGTTGCATGTTCATAGCCTTCTTTATTTAGTATCTTTATTCTTTCATGTATTACGTCATACATTCTCATTCCATTACCAGTGTACTCGTAATGTGTTTTTCTTTCTTTAAATAATACTACAGCATCTGCTTCTGGGTATTTTGACGCATCATCTATTGCAAAATCTTGTTTTATTGATTTGCCGAATTTTTTTACTTGTGCATTGCTAATTTTTATTGAAAAAATTAGCAAAATAATTATTACTTTTTTCATGATTTATTTTTTTACTAATACTACCTTTTCCTTTTGCTTTAATATTGTTTCTGAAAAAAAGTTTTTTAATTCCTTATATAAATTATATGGTATTATTGGTGAATTTATTTTTGTTGTAATGGTAAAAAGTATATTATTTCCTTTTACTGTTGCTATATATGAAAAACTACCCACATTATTTTCTGAATTAATTTCAAAATTTTCTGGTAGTTTTTCTATTTCATACCCTTCAGGTATCTGTATCACTATTTTGTAATTATCTAACCATGCTGATGCAAAATCTACTGGAAAATCTCTCGTTTCTGACTTAAAAAAATTTTCGGTTTCTTGTAGAAAAAACATTGGCGAAAAATACATTTTATTTTCTATAATTTCTACTTGTGAGTCTGCTTTATATTGTAACGATATTGCAAATGGTTTATCCAATTTGTTTTTATTGGTTACTCTTATTTTTTCTATTTCTATTGGCTTATATCTTCCTTCCATATTTTCTATTAAACTCTCTTCATCTAATTTTGCATATTTTTTTCTGTTTATTAATGCGGATAAATTATTATAACTTGACCTGAGTGAACCTGTAATATTTCCTTGTTCATCTATTTTTACTATTAATTTTTTTGTATCTATACTATATACTTTTGGAAAAAGATCTATTACTGCTGATGATCCGTGTTTTCTAATTATTCTTCCTTGCCAATTTAATGCTCTACATGGTAATACATTTGGTGTGCTATATGCTTCTGATGCATCTAATAATACCACTTCATTTTCTAACTCTACGCCTGCGATTACATAGTTAAATCCTTCTCTTGTTGGGAATAATGGTATCCCGTGTGATCGTGTACTTACCAATATTGGGTTTACCTCTATTCCTGCTTCTCGCAACATTGCTATTAATATAAAATTGATTTCTGCAATATTTCCATTTCCTTCTTTGTAGGCTTTTCTTACGCCTTTATTTACTGTAAAACCATTATAATCATCCCATTTTACTTTTGTTTTTACAAAATTAAAAATGGTATTTATCTTATCTTCTTTTGTTGTTACTCCTGATACTATTTTTGCTAAATCATTTTTGAAATAATTTGATTTTTTTAATTCTCCTCCAAAACTTGATAATTCATAGATACTTTTTGTTACATCATCCCAAGTATAACTATAACTTTTATACATCGTATTCGGAAACTTTGTTCCTACCATTTCAAACTCTACTTTTCCTCTATAATTTTCTATATTATTTATAAATGGTTCTTCTTTTAAGGCTTTAATGTTTTTTTGCTCTATCTTATAAATGTTCTCTGTAAATACTATTTCTCCTTCATGTTTTGTTGTTGTTTTCTCATATACAGATTCTTTTCCTGCGTAAGAGTACTTAATTACTCTTCTTTTTCTGATTTTTTCTATTTTAGTACCATAGTATTTACTTGGATTTGGTTTAAAATCAAAGTACTCTGGTATTTTTATCGTTGCCTTAAAATATTTTGTTGGTATGTTATTTTGAAAAACAACATCTTCTATTCTCCATAAATTGGATGTTCTTACATATTTCCATTCTACAATACTTCCTTCTTTTAAATTTGGCATTGTAAACGATTTACTAGACCAATATTTATTAACTTCTTTTTCAAAAATATTTTTTTTCTTTAGTTTCGTTTTTACTACTTTACTTCCTTCTATATTATATGTAGTTGCTTTTATACTTATTTTTTCTTTTGAATTCCCTCCTGTATAAAACCTTATTTTTTTTGTTGCATTATCAACTCCTTCTTTATTTAGTAGTTTTATTCTTTCGTGAATTTCTGTAATTATTGACCATTTTTCTCCTGTATATTCAAAACTAACTTTTTCTTTTTTAAATAATACTATCGCATTTACTTCCCCTAATTCTGTTTCGGTATTATTAAATTCTTCTACAGATACCTTTCCGTATTTTTTTATTTGTCCATAATTGTTTTGAACGGAGAATATTGATATTAATATTCCTAATAGTATTATTTTTTTCATAATTTTTTCAGTATTATTTTTAAGTTATCTCTTTTATTTATTTCTGCTAAAAATTTTCTGTAGTTATCGTATTCTGTTTTTGAATGCGTTCCTGATTTAATTTTTAATATCCTTTTGTATGTTAATTTATTATCTGCTATTTTAGTTATTTCTACTTGATATTTACCAAACTTATTCTCTATTTCTACTTTTTTTGGCAACCTATCTATTTTATAATTTTTTGGTGTTATTATTTCGATAACATCTTCTTTTTTATATCCTTTTTTTATTGCTAAGGGTAATTTTCTTTTTAGTACTCTTTTTGGTAAGTTACGGTATAAGCTAAATGCGTTTAACCTTAGCATCATATCATCTCCTATTTTCTCTGCATAATTAGTTGCTTTTAACTTTATTGTTTCTGTAAATATTACCTCTTTTTTATTATTTGTATATTTAATTTCATCTATTGCTACATCTAATATATTTGAGAATTTTTCTTTATAATGTAGTATTTGATCTTTCTTTTTTTCCGTTTCTAAATAATAATGATTGTTGTACTGTTTTCCTGAACTTTTTATTTCTATTACTGCTTCAAACTCTCCTTTTTCTCCTATTGTATAACTTCCTATTGTTTGTAGGTAATTCGTTTCTTCTTTATATGTATTTGTATGTACTATTTTTCCTCCTTCGGAGTTAACTATTAATACATCTCTATCATCTGTTGCTCCTGTTTGCCCAAATGGTAATTTCTGACTTGTACATTCTAACCATATTGTATCTTTTTTTGTTGGTACCATTAATATTGCATGATTCCCTTGTACGGATATAAAATCTTTTTTTATATCTTTTTTTTCTCCTGAATAAACAATTGTATATAACGACTCTACATTTGCTTCTTCTAGTAACGATTTTGTGTAATAGGATAATGCTTTACAATCTCCATATCCTAATCTATCCACATCCTTAGATAGCATTGGTTTCCACCCTCCTATTCCTATTTGTACACTTATATACCTTGTTCTATCTTGCATGTATTTATACACCAATTCTGCTCTTTCTATTGGATCCTCTATACCTTTTACAAGCGCTTTTACTTCTGCTTTTGTTTCTTCTGGCAATTCTCCTCTTCCTTTTAATAACCGTTCATACATCCATTTTCCAAATGCTTGCCAACTTGCTGCATTTACTTCTTCTCCTGCTAACGAAAATTTGTTCAATGCAAATAGTACATTTGGTGATACTTTTGAAAATATTGGTGCCATTGGCTCTTTTCTAATTGCTTCTATATTAGAAACTGTATAGTAGATTTTATTTTCTACTTTCTTTTTTTCTATTGGATATTCTCCAAAATTAAATTCCCTATGATTTAACTCTAATGCTTCTGGATATGTAATTGTATATTCACTTTTTTGAACACTACTGTAATAACCATCTAATACATACCATTTTGGAAGAAATGCCGTATTTGACGTATTTACTTGGTAACTTATTTCTATTGAATATGGGTATTTATTTGGTGTGTATTTGTAATACTTATACCTATCGTCCGTAAATAAACTAAATCCGTCTGCGGCCGAAACATCACTTATCTCCTTTTTTTTCACTTTTTTAATTATTTTTCCTAAGGAGTCATAAATTAATATTTTAATCTTACTGATTGTTTTATGCTTATCATATCCCTCTAAAAAAAATGGTGCTTTATCGCCATATTTATTATATACTGTAACAAATTTTTTATAGGTTACTGTCATACTTTTTTTAGACTTAACTACAACATTTGTTTCATCATACCGTGTTATAATATTTGCGTTTTTTGTAAAATTTTTAGGAATTAGTAGTATACTTTTATTAAAATCTACTTTTTGTGCGGATGCATATGTAGCTATAAATAAAATGGCTACTATTATTTTTAATTTCATACTTTTTTTTACGAAAATACATTTTTATACCGTATTTTCTTTTTTTAGTTATAATTCTTTTAATTCGGAACTAACTATCCAACCTGTTTGACCGTCTGCAATTTTTATTTTTTTCCAGTTATCTACTATTTTTAATATTTTAACTTTTGTTCCTTCATGTAGTTCAAATACAGTTTCGCTAGATAATATTGGTGCTTTTTTTATTGTTGTTTGTTCTGAAAATATTATTGCTTCTTTTTTGCTTTTTACTACTTTATAGGTGTGATATGCAAAGACTACTCCAAACAGCATAAATAATATACTTAAAATACTACTTATAAAGTACATTCGTTTTTTTGCTGATCCTTCTGAAAAATGATAGCGTAAAAATAATAATGCAAACAAAAAGGCGAAAAAGACTGCTATATATGCCCAGTTATTATAACTTGTTTTTTGTAATACTGTTTTTGAAATTTTTTGAAATATTGTTTTTGGTAACGGTTCTATATTATCTAGTGTCATCCGTTTTGCAAATTCTAAATTTACTTGTATATCCTTATTATTTGGTGCTAATTGTTTTGCTTTTTCATAATAATATATTGCTGGTGCTACTTGGTTTGTCTTATAATATGCATTTGCTATATTGTAGTATAAATCTGCGGAATATTTTCCTTGACTTTCTACTTTTAAATATTTTGTTATTGCATCATTAAATTTTTCTTCTTGGTATAATTTATTTCCTTCTACAAACAAATCGTTTGCTTTTTGCGAAAATGTCAATTGTACCATCATTATCATTATATATATGATGATTTTATTTTTTATATATTTTTTTGGTTTATACATTTTAGCTTAAATCTTTATTTTTTTTATGTAAAGATTGTTTATAGTTGTTTGTCTAATTCGGTTATTATATCTACGGCATTATTATACTCTTTTTCCATTTGTAAATTACTTGTTGGTGTATATCTTGCAAAATCACAATCATCTAATACTTTTAGAAATTTTTGGACTGTTTGTTTTTCTACTTTTTTATTTTCTAATATTTGTCCTATTTTTTCTTTACTTATTTCTGAGGTTTCTACTTGTAACTTTGCTTTTAAATAATTGTGCAATGCTTTTTCTAATGCGATATAAAATGGCTCTTTTTTACCGAGTTGTTTTTTTGCTTCGGATAAATATTTTTTTGCTAATTTATTCGCTTTACGTTTCTTATTACCTACGATATCTCCATCTCTCTCTCGTTTTTTCTTTCCTAAATATATTCCGATTGGTATGGATAATAATGGTAGTAGTAGTAGTAAATAAAAGATATTTGACTTAAAAAAATCTTCTTTTTCTGTTATACTTACCAATTTAGTTTTTGTATGTATAAATCTTATATCGGTATCAATAACAGCATTATTTGGTGTTTTTCCTTGTTCTACCACTTCTTCTTCTGGTATTTTACCTTCTGGTACATTTAAGATTAGTGCCGTACTATTTAATGTTTTATATTCTTTTGTTTTTGGGTTAAAATAACTAAATCTTAATGGTGGTATTTTGTATTTCCCCCTATATTGTGGCACTACTGTGTAAGTTTCTGAAATTGTGCCTGATAAACCTTTTAAACGTGTTCTAATATTTTCTTTATGTTCTGGCTCATATTGTTCTAAGCCTTTTGGAGTTTCTATTTTTGGTAAACTTATTAGTTTTATATTTCCATTTCCTGATACTATTACTTTTATTTGTGCGCTTTCGTTTGCCTTTAAAGTATTTTTTGTGCTGTTTACTTTAAATGCGAATTCCCCTACTGCTCCTGCAAAATCACTTGGTTTATTTTCTTCTGGTAATTCTTGTACATTTATTGCTCTACTACCTGTTGATAGTGTTAATGTTACTTGTTTTTGCCCTCTTACTCTTCTTCCAAAAACATCTCTTCGTATTGCTCCTGCTACGATTGCTGATACATCTATTTCTAACGGGCTTATTATTAGTTTTCCTGCTCTTTGTGGTATTAATACTACTTTACGTAGGATATAATAAGACATTTCTTCTCCATCGTATTTTCCTCTTCGTTCTGTTAATTGTTTTATTGGTATGTTTTGATTCCAAAAACCATTAAATGTTGGTGTTTTTGTTTCTCTCTCGTTATTTACTGCTGCTTTATTTCGATTCATATACAATTTATATACTACCGATATACTTTCGCCTATATATGGTTTTGTATTTGAAATTTCTGCCACCAAATGTATATTTTCTATTGCTTTTTCTGTTGGGTCATTTGGATCTTTTGGTTTTTGTATTGCTTTTTTAACTATTATTTGGATTTTATTTGATTGTAGTGTTTTACCTCCATAAGTTATTGTTGCTGGTGGTATTGTAAATTTTCCTTTACTTTTTGGCTGCAATGTATATCCGTACGATTGCTCAAAGGATTGTTTGCCATTTATATATTGAAAATTTGTACTCTGAAATGGTCCTCCCACTACATCAAAATTTTGAAATTTTGGTGGTGTAAAATCATCTGTTCCTTGCTTATCTATAGAGTAAGTTATTCTAAATCGTTCATTTAATCCTAATTTACTTTTACTTACTGTTGCTCTAAAGTTTTGTGATATTAAGTTTTGTACACTTAATATTGCAATGCAAAATATAATATGTTTTATTATTATTTTCAATTTTATTATTGAAGGTTTTTCATTTTTTGTAAAAATAGAATTATTTCTTTATTTACCTCGTTTTACTTGCTTTTCTTTTAATCCTAAAAATCTACCAGTCTTTATCTTGTTTTACTTTTCTCCCTCTTTCTTTTTTTGCATTCATTTTCTTTTGGGTTTTATTTTCTTCATTATTCATTGCTTCCAGAAGTTGTTTTACTTGATCTGGTGATAATTTACTTTTTTGTTGTTTTGGCTGCTGTTGCTCTTTCTTATCTTTATCCTTTTCTCCTTTTCCATCATCTTTATCTTGTTTGTCTTTTTTATCTTTATCATCATCTCCTTTTTTATCCTTGTCTTTGTCTCTTTTATCGTCTTTTTTATCTTTATCCTTCTCGTTCTTTTTGTCCTTATTTTTATCCTTATTGTCCTTGTCTTTTTCGTCTTTATCCTTGTCTTTTTTATCGTCTTTCTTGTCGTCTTTTTTATCTTTATCTTTTTGTTGCTGGTCTTTTAATAGTTTTTGTGCTAAAGCTAAATTATATCGTGTTTCATCGTCTTTTGGGTTTTTTCTCAACGCATTTTTATATGCATTTACTGCTTGGTCATATTTCTTTTCTTTCATTGCTATATTTCCCAAATTATGCTCACTATCTGCTTTTATAAATTTATCTTTTGTTGTTTTTGAGACCAATTCATACTGCTCCTTTGCTTCCTTCATTTTGTTTTGCGAAAACTGTGTATTTCCAAAATTATAATTGGATTTATCGTAATTAGGATTTATTGCTATTGCTGCTTTATATTCATTTTCTGCCTCTACATATTTGCCTTGGTTGTATAATGTATTTCCTTTTCGGATATGGTTTTTGGTTTCCGTTGTTACTTCTTTTAGGTTTGCTATACTGTTTTTTTGTTGCGAATATACAACTGTTGTAATGCTTATTAATATGTATATTAGTATGTTTTTCATTTTGTTATTGTATTAAACTAAAAATAATGCTATTTTAATTTGATAAAATTAATTCAATGGCAATTTGATTATACTTCCCTTTATAAAATTTTAATTTTTTATTATGATTTTTCCAAACCTTTTCCCACTTACCTTTTCTAAATATCCAACTATTATCTGGGTTATCTACAGGAATAGTTCCAAATGTTGGTTCATATGATACGCCTTTATATTTTTTTTTAGAGCCTTTCATGGTATATGTATATTCATATTTATTACTTTCAATAATAAGCCATTCCATAACAATAAAAAAACCTCCTTTAGGAAATTGAATATTTAATTTTGAAACATCTATTTCAGTATATTTTCTACCTTTTTTAGCTGTTGCAAAAATATTTTTATCATATAAGTATTCATCAGGTTTACCATCTTCACTTTTTGTGTATAAACGAATGTTGAATTTTGTGTTTTTTATTCTACTTCCTGTTAAAACTTTAAATGTTTTAAAAAAAGGAATGTCTTCGTATTCTTTTTTGTACGGAAAATATTTAGCAACCATCCATGGTGTGCCATTTGTTGCAAAAGATGAATTAAGTTTACGTTTTTTAAATTTATCAATACTTAATTCTTTTGTTCCTTTTTTTGTGTATACTTCAACTTCTTCTAATTCAGTTACTATAGGTTTTAATAAAACTTTTTCTGTTAAATCTTTAATTTCTAATCTTTTTGTTTCATAACCAATTCCTGAAAATATAACTATTTTTGATGTTTCATTTGCTTTTAATATAAATTCTCCTTTTTCATTAGATGTTGCTCCTATATTCTCATTTTCAATCCAAATATTAATATAAGGAATGCCTCTATTAGTAGTATTATCTATTACTATTCCTTTTGTTTGTGAAAACACGGTTGTTATAAATAGAACTAATAAATATGTTATAAATTTTGTCAAATTATTATTTTTTCTCATTAAACAAATTCATTTTTTGAATCCATCTTGTTTTTTTATCAAACATTAATAAATCTAATATTAAGAACAATATCCCTAATGCTAAAAACCATTGGAATTGATCTTTATAATCTGAAAACTGTTTGATTTCAAATTCTTGTTTTTGTGCATTATTTAATGTTTCTGTTATATATTCTACTGTTTTTGCTGTATTGTTTCCATATAAGTATTTTCCGTTTCCTTCTTTGGCTATTTGTTTTAATGTCTCGTCATGTAACTTTGTAATTACGGTTTCTCCCTTTCTGTCTTTTTTATATCCCATTAAACTATTACCTATCTTCATTGGTATTGGTCCTCCTTTTACTGTTCCTACTCCTATGGTATATACTTTTATTCCTTCTTTTGCTAGTGCATCGGTTATGGTTGTTTTACTATCATCGTGATCTTCTCCATCGGATATTAATATTAAAAATCGATTGGTTTGCTCATCATTATCATAATAGGTTTTTGCTAGTCTTAATGCTTCATTTATTGCTGTTCCTTGGCTTGATACCATATCTGGACTTGCATTTTGTAAAAACATTTTTGCTGCTGCTTGGTCTGTTGTTATTGGTAGTAATGGGTAGGAGCTTCCTGCATATATTATTATTCCTATTCTATCACTTCCTAAATTATCTATGGTTTTTGATATTATTTGTTTTGCTTTTGCTAGTCTGCTTGGTGCTATATCTTCTGCCAACATACTTTTGGAGACATCTAATGCAAATACGATATCTACTCCTTCTCTTTTTATTGTTTTTAGCTTTGTTCCCATTTTTGGGTTTACTAGAGCTATTATTAAAAAACTTAAACCTAATGCTAAAAATATTATTTTTAATACTGACTTAAATGTGGATCGTTCTGGGCTTAGTTTTTCTAATAACTTACTATCTGCAAATTGTTTTTGCTTTCTTTTTTTCCATAGTATTACCAATGTAAATGCTATTAACAATACTGCTATTGCTATGAAATATATAAAATATGTTTTGTCTTCTAATTGATACATTACTATTTGTTAATATTTAACTACAAAGGTCACAAAGTTTTACACAAAGTTCACAAAGTTGGGTGTTATAAATTGCCATTAATTATTCTTTTTATTCCGTTTTTTATCAATGTTACATTAAAATTTATTAGCATCCCTAATTTACAGTTTGATAGTTTTAAATAGGTTAAAACTTGTGCTAAATGAACATCATTTAAACTTTCAACCGATTTCACTTCAATAATAAATTTATCTTCTACTATTATATCTATCCTATAACCTATATCTAATTTTACTTCTTCATATACTAAAGGCAGTGCTTTTTGTTTTTCAACTTTTAAATCTACTTTTTTTAACTCATAAAACAAACATTCTTCATAAGCGCTTTCTAGTAAACCTGGACCTAATTGTTTATGAACTTTTAAAGAACAATCAAATACTATTTTTGCTATTTCATTTTCTGTTTTCATATTTATCTTTCTAACTTTGTGAACCTTGTGCCTTCTTCGTGTACTTTGTGGTTAAATAAAACTCCTATAAACCGTAAACCGCAGCAACATCTCAAACAGTATTAAAAACCCTGCTAATAATACAAATGGTCTAAACATCTCTTCGAAATTAGTGTACTTAAACTCTTCTATTTTTGTTTTTTCTAATTTATTTATTTCTTCATATATCTTAGATAATTTTTTATTATTTGTTGCTCTAAAATATTTTCCTTCTGTTTCTTTTGCTATATATTTTAATAGTTTTTCATCTATTTCTACTGGTGCATTTCTAAAAATTAGTTTTCCGTCCATTCCTTTTGCTACGGGAAACATTGCTGTTCCGTTTGTTCCTAAACCTATGGTATATACTTTTATATTTAATGCTTTTGCCAATTCGGTTGCCGTTTTTGGATCTACCGATCCTGAATTATTTACACCATCTGTTAGTAATATTATTACTTTTGATTTTGCTTTACTCTCTTTTAGTCTGTTTACTGCAGACCCTAATCCCATACCTATGGCTGTTCCACCTTCTAGCTGTCCCCATCGCAATCTACGTATGCTACTTTTTACTATTCGTTTATCGCTTGTTATTGGTGTTTGTGTATAGCTTTCTCCTGCATATACTACCAATCCTATTCTATCATTTGGTCTTTTATCAATAAAATTGCTTGCTACTTTTTTTAATGCTTCTAGTCGGTTTGGCTTTAAATCTTTGGCTAGCATACTTGCCGATACATCTATTGCCATTACAATATCTATTCCTTTATTTGATTTTGTTTTTGTGGTTACTTCTTTATTTCGTGGTCTTGCTAATGCTATTATTAATGATGCTATTGCTGCCATCCTAAGTAAATATAATAGTGGCTTAAATTTGGATAATATACTGCCGCTACCAAATGATTTTGTATTTGAGATTGTTAATGTTGCTGTGTCTTTTTTTTGTGTGAAAAAGTACCATAGTGCTATTATTGGTATTAATACCAATAACCACAAAAACTCTGGATTTGCAAATTCGAATTTACTTAACATCTTCTTCTGGTTTTACATTTTCTTCTTCTGAAGTATTAGTTTGCTCCTTTTTTATTTCTATTTCTTCTAGTTGCACCTCATCTTCTTCAAACTTTAATCCTTCTAAAATAACATCTGCATATTTACGATGCATTTGAATTTCTTCAGCATAGGGTTTTGATTTTGCAAATTTTACTAAATCGGCTTCTTTTAATAAATCTTTTAATTTTATTACTATTTTATTTGATATATCTAACTTGCTTTCATTTTTAAAGCTTTTTAAGGCATTTATTAATTCACTTGTTGTGCTTTCTAATGCTGGTACTTTTAGTTCTTTTTCTATATAAGTTCTTAATATATCTGTTAACTCGCTATAATATTCTTTGGTTTTGTTGTTTTGCCATAAGAGTTTTTTATCTAAACTTTCTAACTGCTGTACTGCCATTTCAAATGGTGGTATTTTTGCTACTCGCTCTTCTTCTGTTTCTTTTTTACGGATAAAGAACCACCATATTATAAATCCAATTATTGGTAGTAATAACAGTAAATACCAATAATTTCTAGCATAATCTTTGATTGTTAATGCTTGACTTTGGATTGCTTTTATTGGAAATAATTTTTGTTTTGTAGTATCAACTGCTACGGTAGATACATCAAAAATTATTGGTTTGGTTTCGTGTTTTTTACCTTTTATGTTAATTATTTGTTGTGGTAATTCATACCTTCCACTATCAAAACTAGTTAGGGTATATTTTTTTATTAGTCGGTTTTTTATGGTATCTACATCAAACGATTCTACCACTTCCATTTTTCGTAAACTATCTAGTACTAATTTTGGAAATTGTACATTTTCTTGTGTCTCTACAATATATTCTAGTCGAATTTGTTCTCCTATTCGTATTTTGGTTGTATCTGTTCTTACGGTAACTTGTGCTTGTGTTAATATCGTAAAAAATGCCAAAAGCCAAAAGACCGAAGACTGAATTTTTTTTGTTATGTTTTTATTTTTATTCATTTTAATTTAACCGCAATGATTTATGCATAAATTTTTATCCAAGACCTTACTACTTTTCTCTTTCCTCATTATAACCCTAACCTCTCCCTTTAAAATAGCCCATTAATTCCTTTACATAATCTCTTCCAATCATGGTATTTATTACTCCTGAGCCGCTTTTTTTGAATGTTGTTTTATAATAATCTACTGTTTGTAAATAATTTGCTCTATATCTATTTCGTACTTTTTTTGAGTTCGTATTTACCAACATTGTTTTTCCGCTTTCGGCATCTACTACAGTTATCATTCCTATTTTTGGTAGTTCTGCTTCGTATCTATCATAAACTCTAATTCCCGTTACATCGTGTTTTCTACCTAATATTTTTAAGGAATTATCATAATTATCATCTACAAAATCGGACAGTACAAATACGATGGCTTTCTTTTTCATTACACTTGATATGTATTTGAACGCCTGTTCTAAATTTGTTTTTTTACTTTTTGGTTGAAATTCTATAAGCTCTCTAATTATTCGTAATACGTGTGATTTTCCTTTTTTTGGTGGTATAAAAAGTTCTATTTCATCTGTAAATAATAGTAATCCTACCTTATCATTATTTTGTATTGCCGAAAAGGCTAATGTTGCTGCAATCTCGGTTAATGTTTCTCTTTTGAACTGTTCGTCTGTTCCAAAAAACTCGGATGCGGAGATATCTACCATTAATAACATGGTTAATTCTCTTTCTTCTTCAAATACTTTGATATAAGGTTCGTTATAACGTGCTGTTACATTCCAATCTATATTCCGTATATCGTCTCCAAACTGATATTGTCGTACTTCAGAAAATGTCATACCTCGTCCTTTAAACGAACTATGGTATTCGCCTGAAAATATGTGATTAGACAAGCGTTTTGTCTTAATCTCAATTTTTCGTACTTTTTTTAATATCTCTTTGGTATCCAATTTTTGTGGATTTGTTTATTTATTCTTTGTGTATTTGTATACTCGTTTATGCGTTTATTTGTGTGTTTGTTTATTCGAAGCTATCAAATAAAACAAATTACCAAACAAACAAATCTACCTTTTTAAGGTACTTCAATCTCATTTACAATCTTATCAATAATCTCAATAGATGTTATGTTTTCTGCTTCTGCTTCATAGGTTATCCCTACTCTATGTCGCAACACATCATGTACTACTGCTCTTACGTCTTCTGGTATTACATAACCTCTACGTTTTATAAACGCATAACATTTTGCTGCTGTTGCAAGGTTTATACTTCCACGTGGCGATGCTCCAAAACTGATTAAATCTTTTAAGTCTGTTAAATTATATTTTTCTGGATATCGTGTTGCAAAAATAATATCTAAGATATATTTTTCTATTTTTTCATCCATATAAACCTCTTGTACTGCTTTTCTTGCATTAATTATGGTTTCTAAGGATACTACGGCATTTACTTTTTCCCATGATTTGTTTAAGTTCGCTCGCATTATCTGTTGTTCATCTTGTATGGATGGATAATCTATAACCACTTTTAACATAAACCGATCTACTTGTGCTTCTGGTAAGGTATAAGTTCCTTCTTGCTCTATTGGGTTTTGTGTAGCCATTACTAAAAATGGTTCTTCTAATTTAAATGTTGTATCTCCAATAGTTACTTGGTGTTCTTGCATGGCTTCTAACAAGGCAGATTGTACCTTTGCTGGCGCTCTGTTTATTTCATCAGCCAGTACAAAATTGGCAAATATTGGTCCTTTTTTTATAGAAAAATCATTTAATTTCATGTTATAAATCATGGTTCCTATAACATCTGCAGGCAATAAATCTGGTGTAAATTGTATTCTACTAAAACTTGCTTGTACTGCTTTTGACAGTGTATTTATGGCTAATGTTTTTGCCAATCCAGGAACTCCTTCTAACAAAATATGTCCATCGCCAAGCATTCCTATTAACAATCGGTCAATCATATATTTTTGACCAACTATTACTTTGTTCATTTCATTTCTAAGTAAGTCTATAAATGCACTTTCACGTTCTATTTTTTCATTAATTGCTCTAATATCAACTCCTGTATTTGTCTGTTCCATGGGTTTTTAATTTTAATTAAAAATTAGAATACAAATATATACTTGAAGTGTTGTTTTTATTGTTAAAAAATGGTTAAAATATTAAAAAAATTCAACAATATATTATTACCTTTTAGTAGCTCTTAGCATTTCTCGCTTACCAACAGGTCCTGGTAATCGTTCTACGGTAAAACCAACTGCTTGCATTGCCCTACGTACAGAACCTTTTGCAGAATAGGTTACTAAAATTCCGTTTGATTTTAGTGCATCAAACATTTTTTTAAAAATAGCTTCTGTCCATAATTCTGGTTGAACTCTAGCACCAAAAGCATCAAAATAAATAAGGTTGTATTTGTTTTTATCTACTATTTTTTCGAAAAATTGTTTTCTTTTTAAAAGTGTGAAATTGGTATTTATAGATTGATTTTCTTCCCAATCTATGGTATGAATTTTTGTAAAAATTTCAGATTTCTTTTCTGCTTTTAAAGTAGTACCATAATTCATTAAATTTACTTCTTCGGTACTTACAGGGTATGCTTCAATACCTACATAATCAATTACTAAATTTCGTTTAATGCTCTCTAAATAGGTAATAAAACAATTTAAACCTGTACCAAAACCAATCTCTAAAATAGCAATATTTAATTTATTTGCAAACGTATCTAAACCATGTTTTATAAATACGTGATAAGCTTCTTGAATTGCACCATGTTTGGAATGATATTGCTCATTTATTTCTGGTAAATGTATGCTTGTAGAACCATCTGCTGTAATAAATATTTCTCGTTTCATTAGTAGGGAACTTATAATTATCACCACAAATATATTACAATAAAATTTTAAAATAAGACCTAATTTTGGTTAATAACTATAATTGAATTGTCTTTTGTAAAAATTATAATAACTGTACTTTTGCAAAACTAAAGAAAACAGATGAATACTGAAATTACAACACAAATAGAAATCCAAAAAATAAAAGAATCTAGGCTTCCAGAATCAGGAACTAATGATCGAAAGTTTGGATCAACGTTTACCGATCATATGTTTATTTGCACTTATAAAAATGGTAAATGGCAAGAACCAAAAATAACACCATACCAAGCTTTGCAATTAGCACCATCTGCTCGTGTTTTTCATTATGGACAAGCAGTTTTTGAAGGTATGAAAGCTTATAAAGATACTAATGATCAGGTTTGGTTATTTAGACCAGACGAAAATCAAAAAAGAATAAATAGCTCTGCTAAACGATTGGCAATGCCAGAACTTCCTGAAGATTTATTCTTTGAAGGTATAAAAGAATTATTAAATATAGATGAAAAATGGATTCCTACTGCCGATGGAAATTCACTTTACTTAAGACCATTTATGATTGCAACTGGTAATGGTATTTTTGCAGCACCATCCGATGAATATACTTTTATGGTTATAGCATCTCCATCTGGTAAATATTATTCTCAAGATGTAAGAGTTGTAATTTCAGAAAAATACAGTAGAGCAGCAAACGGCGGTGTTGGCGCAGCAAAAGCCGCTGGTAATTATGGTGCTCAATTTTACCCAACACAATTGGCAATAAGTAAAGGGTACCAACAAGTAGTGTGGACGGATAGCACGCATAAATATTTAGAAGAAGCTGGTACAATGAATATCTTTTTTAGAATTGAAGATAAATTAATTACAGCTCCTACAAGTGAACGAATTTTAGATGGTATTACTCGTAAAAGTATTATTACACTAGCAAGAAACCAAGGAGTTATAGTAGAAGAAAGACGTATAAAAGTAAAAGAAATTAAAAAGGCCTTAAAAAAAGGAACTTTAAAAGAAATGTTTGGTACTGGAACTGCAGCAGTAATTACTCCTATTTCACATTTTGCTCATAAAGGAGAAGATTTCGAAATCCCTAAATTAAAAAATAGATATTCTGAATTGTTTAAAAAACAATTAACAGATATCCAATATAACAGAGTCGAAGATAAATTTGGCTGGCGTTATAAAGTGTAAACACAAGTTAACGGTTACCACATAGTCTAACAATTATAGTGAATAAACTATAATTGCTAGACTATTTATTTTTTAACGTTTGTAGTAAAATTAAAATTCTAACTTAGCAAACTTAAAAACATTCAAAAAATGTACAAATACATACTACTAATATTTATCATCACTTTTTTTAGTTGTAAAAGTCAAACCAAAACGGAAATGGAAGCACATAAATTTACCAATGATTTAATAAAAGAAACAAGTCCATATTTATTACAGCATGCACATAACCCAGTAAATTGGCATGCATGGAATAAGGAAACATTAGCATTAGCAAAAAAAGAAAATAAATTAATATTAATATCCATAGGCTATGCAGCATGCCATTGGTGCCATGTAATGGAGCACGAAAGTTTTGAAGATGAACAAGTAGCAGAAGTAATGAATAAAAACTACATCTGTATAAAAATAGATAGAGAAGAAAGACCAGATGTAGATCAAATATATATGAATGCTGTACAATTAATGACAGGTAGAGGTGGTTGGCCATTAAACTGTATAGCAATGCCAGATGGAAGACCAGTATGGGGAGGAACCTATTTCCCAAAAAATAATTGGATAAATGCCCTAAATAAAATAGCTGAATTATATAAAGAGGAACCTCAAAAATTAGAAGAGCAAGCAACTAAATTAACCGAAGGTGTTAAATACGATGGATTAATAAGCTTTAACACAGATAAACCAATTTTTACTAAAGAAGACCTAAAACAAGTTGTAGTTAATTGGGAAGATTATATGGATTTAAAAATGGGAGGAAGAAATGGTTCTCCAAAATTCCCGATACCAAATAATTTTCAATTTCTATTACGGTATGCAATACAAGCAAAAGATAAAAAGATATTAGATTATGTAAATTTATCCTTAACCAAAATGGCTTATGGCGGAATAAATGACCAAATTGGAGGCGGATTTGCTCGTTATTCGGTAGATGGTAGGTGGCACATACCACACTTCGAAAAAATGTTGTACGATAACGGACAGTTATTAAGTTTATACGCAAACGCATACACAGCTACAAAAAACGAGTTATACAAAGAAACGGCTTATGAAATTACACAATTTGTAGAACGAGAATTGCGAAATGATGTAGGTGCATTTTACTCTTCATTAGATGCGGATAGTGATAATGCACAAGGCGAATTGGAAGAAGGCGCATTTTATGTTTGGACAAAAGAAGAATTACAAAAGCATATTGATAAAGATTTTCAATTATTTGCAGATTATTATAATGTAAATGCAAATGGCGAATGGGAACATGGAAATTATAATTTAATTAGAACACAATCTAAAACGGTTTTTTGTGAAGAGCAAAATATTACAGTTAAAGAGCTAAACAAAAAAATTAAACATTGGAAAAAAATCTTGTTAGTAGAACGAGAAAAAAGAGTTAGACCGCGATTAGATGATAAAACACTAACATCGTGGAATGCATTAATGCTAAAAGGATATATAAACGCATATACCGCATTTAACGATCCACATTTTTTAGATATAGCTTTAAAAAATGCAAATTTTATCGAAAAATTACAACTAAAAGGAGATAGTAGTCTGTATAGAAATTACAAAAACGGAAAAAGTAATATAGAAGCGTATTTAGAAGATTATGCAACCGTAGCAGATGCATTTATCAGTTTATACGAAGTAACATTAGATGAAAAATGGCTAAAAATAGCCAAACAATTAACAGATTATAGTTTAGATCACTTTTTTGATGATACAAGCAGAATGTTTTTCTTTACATCAGATACACAAAAAGGATTAATAGCACGTAAAATGGATACCGATGATAATGTAATACCATCCTCAAACTCCATAACAGCACTAAACTTGTTTAAATTAGGGCATTATTATTCTAATGGAACCTATTTAGCAACAGCACAAACCATGCTTAATAATGTAAAAGAAAAAGCCATGCAATATGGAGCAGGAGCATCAAATTGGTTTATATTATATGCAAATTTTATAGGTAATTTTTACGAAGTAGCCGTAGTAGGGCAAGATGCAAAACAAAAAATAACAGCAATAAACAAAAACTATTTACCAAACAAATTAGTAGCAGGTAGTCTAACCGAAAGTACACTGCCACTATTACAAAATAGATATTTTAAAGACGATACAATGATTTTTATTTGTGTAGATGGTGCATGCCAAATGCCAACTAACCAAAGTAAAAAAGCATTAGAGTTAATGAAAGTAAGTTATTAACTCCTATTTGTTATCTTTGCAAAAAAAATAAATATATAAGCAATGCAAGAGCCAATACAAAAAGTAATAGAAAAAACTACAACCGATTCTTTAGGATTGGCACAACATTATTTAGAAAAATTTACAAAATGGGGAGTAGATTTTGCACCAAGAATTTTAATGGCAATAGCTACATTAATAATTGGGTTTTGGTTAGTAAAAGTAATCTCTAATTTATTAAAAAAACTATTTAAACGTTTAAAAGTTGACGAAACATTAGCAGGTTTTTCATTAAACCTACTAAGAATGGTAATGAAGTTTGGTGTAGTATTGGCAACAGTATTAAAATTAGGTATCGTAAAAGAATCCATGTTAGTAGCAGCAATAGGAGCAATGGCATTTGCAATAGGTATGGCATTACAAGGATCCCTAGGTAATTTTGCAGGAGGAGCAATAATTATGGTATTTAAACCATTTAAAGTGGGAGATTTAATAGAAGCACAAGGCGTTTTTGGCGAAGTACAAGAAATACAAATATTCAATACCGTATTATTAACACCAAGTAATAAAACGGCATTTATACCTAATGGAGCAATGTCAAACGGAAATGTAATAAATTTTTCAACAAAAGGACAATTTAGAGTAGATTTAACCATTGGAATATCTTACAATGCAGACATTAAAAAAGCAAAAGCAATACTGCTAGAAGTCATGGGTAGAAATCCAAATGTACTAAATAATCCAGCACCAACAGTTAATGTAAGAGAATTAGCGGATAGTTCGGTAAATTTAGCAATTAGACCATGGACAACACCAGGAGCTTATTGGGATGTGTATTTTGATACCTTAGAGGAATGTAAAATAGCATTAGATGCAGCAGGAATAGAAATACCATTTCCACAAAGAGATGTACATGTATTTGAGCATAAAAAGTAAATTTATACCTACTAGGTTCAATAAACCTAGTAGGTATAAAAAAGTTTTCTAACTTGACAATAAAAAATGACGTTTAAAGAACTACAATTACACAAAACAATACTAAGAGCTGTCGCTGAATTAGGCTATGATACACCCACAGCAGTACAAATAAAAACCATACCAGTAGTATTAGAAGGATTCGATGTAATAAGCTCCGCACAAACAGGAACAGGAAAAACAGCAGCATTTGCATTACCAATAATACAAAACTTACTCAAAAATCAAGAAGCAGCAAAACGCAGAAAGATAATAAGAGCCATCATAATTAGTCCAACACGAGAGTTAGCAGTACAAATAAATGAAGACTTTAAAGCCTATGCAAAATATACAAACTTACGTACAACCGTAGTATATGGCGGTACATCCATAGAACCACAAATAGATATACTAAAAAAAGGAGTAGATATATTAATAGCAACACCAGGACGATTATTAGATTTATTTAAACGCGAAAAAGTAAAATTAGACCATATAGAAACTATGGTAATTGATGAAGCCGATTTAATGCTAGATATGGGTTTTATAAACGATGTAAATAAAATAGTAAAAATAACACGCTTACAAAAACAAATATTATTGTTTTCGGCAACCATGCCACAAAAAGTAATAGATTTAACAAATAGCGTATTACAAGAGCCAATAACCATAAAAATAGCAGCAACCTCATCCGCAGCAAAAAATGTAACACAGCGGCTATATTACGTGCCAAAACGTAAAAAAATGGAACTCTGTTTGCATTTATTACGAGGTTTAACAAGTAGAAAAGCAGATGCAACAAAAAACAATATCCTCATATTTAGACGCACAAAATTTGGTGTAGATAAATTAGAAAAAACCTTAAAACGGAATGGATATGAAACAGTAAGTTTTCATGGTGATAAAACACAAGCAGTACGGCAAGAAGCCTTAAATAAATTTAAAAATAACAAAATAAATATATTAATAGCAACAGATGTAGCATCACGAGGTATTGACATAACCGATTTAGATGTAGTCATAAATTTTGACTTACCAAACATACCCGAAACCTATGTACACCGCATCGGTAGAACAGGAAGAGCTGGTAAAAAAGGAAACAGTTATTCGCTATGTTCACGCGATGAAAAAAGTTATGTAAAAAGCATTCAAAAACTATTGAATAAAGCCATACCAGTAGAAACCGAACACCCTTACCCATTAGAACCAAAACCTGATGATAAGCCTAAAAAAAGATCAGGATCAAAACATAAAAAAGGAAGAAAATCTACGGCTTCTAAAAAGAAGAAGAAGCGATGGTATTAAATACTATTTTAACATTTAATCCCTTTTAATCAATAAATAAATCTCATTATCAAGCTCCAAATACCCTTGGTCGTAAATATAATAATACGTGTTATTTGTCTTGGTTTTGTAAATAGAAGTAAAAAAATTAAAATCAAAATTATTACTTATTAGCTTAGAGCGAGTCACTTTCGTCTTTCCTTTAGTATTAAGATCAGAAAGTACTTTATAATTTTTACGGAGTCTATTATTTGTATTTCTAATTAAGTTTTTACTATCTCGGTTTATTTTATTATTATAAGTATTTCTACAATAATCCGTACAGAATTTTTTATCAATTCTGCCTTTAAAAGCATCACCACATTCTAAACATTTTTGTTGACTCATAAAGAAGTTTTTTTAGCAATTAATAAAGTGTTTGTTTTGTTTACATTGTCTAATTGAGTAATCGTAAAATGATGCTTCTCTAATACAGATTTAATATTATTTAAACGAAAATTATTATCTACATGCAAAGCAGCATTAAATAAAATTTGATTAGCACTAGTTAGATTTTCCCAAAAAGCAGCATTAAAAAATTTATCAGGGATGGTAGCATCAATAAAAATATCCACAATAATAAAATCGAAAACTTCATTATTATTAGTTACAAACTCAAAAGCATCATCACAAATTATGTTAACAGTATCAGAATTAAAAATACCAAATTCATCCTTAGCAATATTAATAATAACAGGGTCAATTTCAATAGCAGTAATATTATGTAAATAATTAAACTCTTGCTGTAAAGTTTTAATAACATTACCACCACCAAGACCTAAAAGTAAAATATTTTTACAACTAGTAAGGTCAATATTTTTAAATCCAATTTTTAAAATTTTTTCTAAAGAACCATACGAAAAGTTGGCGTTTTTAGAATCTAACATCTTTTTACCTCTATACCAAATAATTTCTAAGACACCATTATAGTTCGAATTTATTTTTTTAGTAATAGGATAAATATAGCTTAGAAGTCTTACCATTACAGCAAAAGTACTAAAAAAATATGCAATTACAAATGAATTTAATCAATTACATCCGTTTACAAACGAAAGTAAACGATTACTAACCGAATAAAAATTGAAACAAGTCAGATGTTTGCACCGTCAGAACGAAACAATGAATTTTGACAAGAGAATAATCTCAAAAAATAAAGCCCAAAATAAAAAGGCAATTAAAAAACTTATCTTATGAATACGTTAAGAAACTCAGTACAATTAATAGGAAACTTAGGGAAAAAACCAGAAATAATCACATTAGAAAGTGGGCAAAAATTAGCTAAATTTAGTTTAGCAACAAACGAAACCTATAAAGATACAAAAGGAGAAAAAGTAACAAAAACAGCATGGCACTAGTACGTTGACCAATATGAATTTAGCTATTTGTGACATTGAATTAATAGCTAAACCTCCTAAACCTAAAGGATATCCAAAGAAAGTTAAATCACTTGGAGATTATTTAAAACGAAAAAGGCTGAATGAAAAACTATCAATTGAACAAGTTTGTTATGATTTAGATATATTATCATCAACACTTCATCGTTGGGAAAACAATAAAACAAAATTAAGAATAGAAAGTAAATATAAAATAATTAACTATTTAGGTTTTACACCAATAATTAAGCAAAAAAAATAAAAACATATATTATGAATACATTAAGAAATCAAGTACAGTTAATAGGTAATTTAGGAAAAAAACCAGAGATAATTACCTTAGAAGATGGCAAAAAATTAGCAAAGTTTTCACTTGCAACAAACGACACCTATAAAAATTCAGAAGGAGAAAAAATAACAAAAACCGAATGGCACAACTTAATCGCATGGAACAAGACCGCAGAGATTGTAGAAATGTTTCTCGATAAAGGAAAAGAAGTTGCTATAAAAGGAAAATTAACTTATAACAGCTATGATGATAAAGATGGAAATAAAAGATATTCTACAGATATTATTGTAAATGAAATTATGATGTTTTAGAACATCTTTTAACGAACAGTTGCTATGAAAAACTGGGCTCCCTTATTGGGGGCTTTTTTATTTTTTAGATAGTATACGTGCAATATTTGCTCTCATGTTTTTCACACTTGAATGTTCATCTGTACTATATTCTGTAACAACCCTAAAACCTTTTATAATTTCAGTTTTAGGTTTAAGAGGTTTTTTCGTAATATTTAAGAATTCAGAAATGCTTTCTGGTTGAATAAAAAAAATACGTTTTAAATCAGATTCTGCTAAAGATTTTTGAGTTAAATCTTTAATGTTATTCAAGTGTTTTTTATTTTTTGATATCATCAAAATAATGTCAAAATTATCAGCAATACATTTTTGAATATTTTTTAATTCGTAGGCAATTTTATTTGTGACTGAAATTTCACATGCAATTTTAAAACCATCTCGTTCTAAGACAACATCAACTCTACCTCCATTAGATGTTTCTTTTTCTATGGTTGATAAAAACCCTTTATCCTGACCTAATTTTTTAATAGTTGTTTGTAGATAATTATGCTCCCTATTAATTTTTGATTTCTCAGCCTGATCACGTAATTCTTGTTTAATTATTTCTGGAACAACATTATTATTGTCATTATTTTTACGTTTGTTTTCTTGTGTTAAAGATTCTGTATTTATCCTTTCAAGATTATTTTTAGCTTTTTTACCTTTCTGTTTTGTCTTTTCCTTAACAAAAACTTTAGGAAGAAGAGAATCTAATAACTCTTTAATTTCTTCTTTTGGTTTTGCAAAACAATTACGAGTGTTTTGAATAATATATTTCTTAATCGTTTCTGCATCATCATGTAATTTTGGTAATCGTTCTGTTGTAATATTAAAATCGTTATTACTACTTCCTACACGTATAATAGCCTCTCCAATACCTAAACTTTGTAAATCATTTTGTTCAAAATATGAAAAACCAGTCTCAAGACGTTTGGCATCATTATCTCCCAAACGAAAACATATTCTGGTATGTGGATTTGAAATAACAGAATTTAATATTTTAGTATCATCAATTTGTGCCAATTCTTGATGGGCAAAGATTAAACCAAGTCCGTACTTTCTGGCACCTGAAAGGATTGACGTGATACTTGGTGTAATGAAATTTTGAAATTCATCAAGATAAATATAGTATGGGTGTCGCTCTTCTTTAGAGAGTAATTGTCGCCCTCGTATCACTTGATTAAATTTTGAAAGAAATAATGAACCAAGAAGATAACTATTATCCTCGCCTATGAGGCCTTGAGAGAGTTTAATGAGTACAATTTTTTTCTCATCAATACATGTTCTAAAATCAATACCTGATTTTTGTGCTAACATATAGCGAACAATTTTTGGTCGTAAAAAAGTATCTATTCGAGTTAAAAGTGGGGCAATCCCTTTTTTAACCATATAATATTCGTGTTCCCAATAATAATGCATTGCCGAATCTTCTACCGATTCTAAAAATTCTTTTCTGAATTTTTCTTCAAGGAGAAATCTTTTTAATTCAATAAGTGTTCCTCCCTTGGTGCTTTCTAAAAAAGTATTAATTGCATTGGAAAGCACAGCAGTCATATTATCTCCCCAAGCTGTAGCATGTCTTTTAAATGCAGATACTAAATCTGAGGATAATACAATTTTCTCTGTATCTGTTGTTGCTCCAAGAAGATTAAAACCAATAGGAAATTCTGAATCTGATGGGTCAATGATAATCACATCATTTTTACGATGCTCGGGAATTCTAAGTAAAATATCTTCTACAATATCGCCATGGGGATCAAATAATGCACAACCATTCCCATGCTTCATATCTTCCAACATCATGTTAGCAATTAAGGTTGATTTACCAACACCTGTAGCTCCAATAATATGAGTGTGTCTTAATCTTGCTTCGTCATCAATACTTACTGAAGTTTGAATATTATTAACCTGAGTTCGACTAATAATTCGTTTACAGTTTAGATTATTTTTTTTATAGTCGAAGATGAATTTTAGAAGGATTATCTAGATAATTCAAAGAAATTTAGCGAGATTATGAAAAAAATAATCAAACCCGAAGGGAAAACAAATAAAAGGCAATTTTTTTTGAATAATTTTTAAGAAATAACAGGTTATTCCTTAAAATTTATTCTTCAAATCTCACCATTTCTTCATTTTCTGTAAATAGAAGTCTTAGTCGAACTCAGGTTATTAATACAGTATGTACCTCAAAATCGGTTTCATTTATGGGATAATTAACATTTATTTGTTTCCTTATTTTAAAAAGCACATCTTCAATACCTTTTAGATTGTGGTAATTAAAATACATTTTATCGCCACTACTACCAGTTATAAAACCAGATTTATTTGGGTTTCCGTCAACAAAACTAAAGTATAAAACACCATTTTTAGTAAGTAATTTATTGCAATCCTTTACAAAACTTGCACACTCTAATTTGGATA
>Ga0256840_1000991_pt1 | contig 27767 bp, 27 predicted proteins | sample 355202metaG_FD_185969 | JGI IMG/M metagenome (GOLD analysis project Ga0256840, IMG submission 185969) | Hydrothermal vent microbial communities from Mid Atlantic Ridge, Atlantic Ocean - 355-202 | ecosystem: Environmental > Aquatic > Marine > Hydrothermal vents | place: Atlantic Ocean: Mid... | reverse complement strand
CTCTCTTCTTCTCAGTAGATAGGCAGCAGCTACTAAGCCAGCAATTGCAAACACTGCTTCAAAGCCTGGAGTCTTCTTCTTTGGAGTGGGTGTTGGGGTTGGAGTTGGAGTGGGTGTTGGAGTTGGAGTTGGAGTGGGTGTAGGTGTGGGTGTTGGGGTTGGAGTGGGTGTGGGTGTTGGGGTTGGAGTAGCGGTTGGAGTTGGGGTTGGAGTGGGTGTTAACTCTTCAGCGCTTGCAACTATCTTGACAGTCTTTATTACTAACACGTCATCGTCAGCATTCCACTTGAGAGCGTATCCAGATGTTGGTTTAAGGTTGTAGTAGTTGTCTATGAACGTTGTGATATTACCATTTAGAGTACCCATTGTATCTCTAATGTATATTGTGTATGTTCCGGGTGTTATATCGCTTGTTGGTATGTTAACAACAGCGTAACCGCTATCGTTGAGAGCTATACCCATGTACTTTCTAAGCTTAGTACCTAAGTCCATTACAACGTATATGTGGTCATACTGCTCACAGTTAACTCTGTTCTCGTGTATTACCAACTTGATATGTTCTCCCTTGACGACTTCACTTGGACACTTAACAGTCATTACGACTGGCTGTACGTCCATAGTTATTGTCTTGCTTGACGATTCGGTGAATGCTCCGGTATCTGGATCTCTCGTATAGAGGTGGATTGTTAGGGTGTAAGTTCCAACTGGTAACAATTTGTCGTGTACTGGATCGAAAGTCGATTCGAGGATCTTACTATCCTTGTTGTAGTACGGATAGATCGTTGCGAACATGTAGTATGTACCGTTAGCAGTCTTGTTCCACTTAACTAATTGGTTGTTGTTGCTGAAAGTTACACCACTTGCAGTTGGATTAGCTCCCTTCTTAATATCTACTCCATGTCCCTCTAAGGTGTAGCATGCATATACGACGTCATTTGGCTTTGCGTTAACCTCTATGAACAACTTCTTAGCAGAGCCCTGAGTCAACGTGAACGTGTCTGGAGCCCAAATTATGCCTACTGGCACAACGGTAAACGTTAGCTGTGCGTATCCGTACTTAGACAAGTCGAAGTGTACCTTGTCTGGTAATGGTACGACGTATAGCGTGTAAGTTCCGGTGCTTGCGTTCTTACGAATCTTGAGAGATACCTGGTACGTGTCGCCTGACGTCGTCTTTATAACCATTGTGTTGTAAGTGTTTATGGATCCGCTTTCGCTAGTTGGCATCTCTGCAACATTTTCTATTATGTTCTTATCGCTGCAGAATACAGCTAAGTACTCAACTGGGCTTGTACCGCTTAGAGTAACGGTAGAGCCAAGAGTTACAGTGGTCATACTCAGCTTAGCAGTAAGTGTTGCTTTGACAACGCTTATCGTTATAGTAGTTGAAACGTCAGTTCTGGCTGCAGAGTATATCGTCAAAGTGTAAGTAGTCTTAGATGCGTTCGGGTTGATGTACAGATCAGGAGTCTGCCAGTTACCGTTAGCACCTGTGTAAACTGGTATTATCTCAGTAGCGTTATTGGGGTACCAGTTAGCACCGGTGGGTACACTATTATATACGTTAACGTCTGTTATGAGTAGTGGATACTCATTCTGATTGCCTCCAGTAATCTTAATGTCTATTTCACTTCCAGCAACCAATCCACTGCTACCAGTTATCTTTATCTTTTCACCTCTAACGACTATGTTGCTTGGGGTTACTTTTGCTGTTATCGTTGGCTCTTTGATCATTATGTAGTAAGTTTCTGTGTCAGTTTGATTTGAGCTAGCAAAAGCTTGAACTACTACTTTGTAACTGCCAGTAGGCCATGATAGCTTAGGTTCAAATGATGTTGTAGCCTTCCAAGTTCCATCGGATTTTACTTGTATGTCATAAGCGATGAAGTATTGTATACTAACGTTGTATAAGTAATTGGCACTTTGTCCAGTTATATCCTCAATCTCTTTAGGAGTTAACACAGGAGCTAGCCCGAAGTTGGAGTTAACGCTTAATTTTGATGTGATATAATCTCCTTTTGTTGCGTTGAAGAAGGTTATTCTGTAACCTACAACGTAATCGCCTCTGTTGTTGTATTGGCCTTCAATGAAATTAGTTAAGTTCTGACTAATCTGGGTTGCGTTTACTCCCCTTAAGTTGACGGTTGTGGTATTGCTGTACGCAACGGCAGTACCATTCGGATAGTATATTACGAGGTTTATGTGGTTTGGTATACCACCAGCATAGTAGCTTACATCATCGAATAAGCTACCACTCTCAGCTAAGTTAGTAGTACCCTGTATAGTTAAGCTCTGTCCTAAGTACATGGTAGATGGTAAGTTTGCAGAAACACTAACATCGTCAACTTTGAAAGTCATAGATTCCTTAGCATTTCTGCAAGTAACAGTTATCTTCCAAGTTCCAGAAGCTCCTACTTTGTTACAGTATTTGAATACATAACTAGTACCATTCCAGTACCAGAGAGTGCTATTGTTTGTGTCTATTGCGAAGTAGTGTACTGTACCATTGCTACCACCATATGGTACATTAACACTAACACTACCACTAAATGGACCCTCTACCTTTATAGTAGCGTTTGTTTGATTGTCTAGTCCAGTTATTTGTATTGTAAATCTTGCAAAGTCTCCGAGTGCTATTGGGGTTCTTGAGTTGTCGAGGGTTATGCTTATTGTTGGGAATGCGTTGTAGATTCTGATTACTTGTGGTGGTGTGTTAGCAGGATCAATATTGCTGGTTAAGTTCCAAGTTGGCAAACCGTTAGAACCTTCAACTATAAGCGCGTAATTACCAGCTGGCAAGTTACTAACTGTGAATGTCTTGTAACTCTCATCTTTGGGTATTGAACCTAAAACTATAACGTTGCCAGTGTTTAAGTTCTTAAGTTTTACAACCACTCCTGCAGTTGAAGATCTGTAATTGGTTACGCCAATTTCAAAACTTGAACCGTAGTTGTACTGAATTACGTTAGGTATCTTGGATGTATCGTAGTTTACTGGTGTTGTTAAGAGTTTTTCTTCATATATTACATATATTATATTGCCTGATGTATTATACTTCTTAAAGTCTAAGTTACTTGGGGATACTGTTTCTAAGAGTGATGAAAGCGTTATAGTTTTAGTTGTGTGAGTGCTAGTTGATGTGTTGTAGAAGTAAGCAGTTATAGTTACTGGTGAAGAAGATAATGGTCTGAGTACGCAGTCTGTTATAACTGTTGGATTGGTTGTGGATATATTTATCCAATTTGGCTGAGTTGTGTTATTTACGTTGGCAAGAGTGCCATTAGTTATAGTTGGTGTTCCTATTATTTTTGCTCCGTTTATTGATATGTTTACATAATTTGCTACAAACTTACCATCTGTCTGAGTTGTTAACTTAACGGGTGTATCCCACCCTATTGCAGACACATTCGAAGTCAGATTTACGTTTACTGCGTAAAGCGTTATAGTTTTAGTTGTGTGAGTGCTAGTTGATGTGTTGTAGAAGTAAGCAGTTATAGTTACTGGTCCAGCATTTGATGCATTAAGCGAGCAATTAACCAGTACAGGTGTTGTCGTAATTCCAGTAATGTTTATCCAATTAGGCAAGGCGGAAGTATCCACTGTACCACTACTGCTTACTGTTGGTGTTCCTACTACAGTTGCTCCGTTTATTGATATGTTTATTTCATCAGCTACAAATTTACCCTCAGTGCTAGCATTAAACTGTATTGGCGTAGTTACATTGGCAAAGAAGTTCGTTACATTCGAAGCCAGATTTACGTTTACTGCGTAAAGCGTTTTATTGGCGGTATTCACTTGCACTAAACCACTCGAGGTATTATTGTAGAAATAAGCGTTAACAGTATAACTTCCTGCAGGCGCATTTATTGTTGTATTAATCGTTACTTCAGTTGTACTATTCCCATTAAGGGATATGTTTATCCAGTTTCCGCTACTAACCGTAAAAGTTCCAGTTACTGGACCTGTTGTTGTTGTGTAATTAAACGTACCATTAGTTATAGTAGCTGTTGTTGGTGTAATTGATACGTTTATTGAACCATTAAATGGAACAGTTCCGTTGTTAGCAACAATTTGTATTGGCGTAGTTACATTGGCAAAGAAGTTCGTTACATTTATAGTTACAGTTGCAGCACTAGCACTGCCAATTGCAATCACTAGAATCGCTATTGCCATCAATCCTATTTTCAAACTTTTTTCGTTCATCGCTACATACTGTTAATTCAAATAATTTATAGGTTACTGTTTAACAATACCAAATGAATTGCTAAAATTATAAATATGATTTTATCTAAAAATATGTTTTCTTGAAACATTCATTCTTACGAGAGGTTTGGATAAATGTCTTCTTGCGCAGGGTGGAACTTCATAGAACCCCTCTTCTAAGTCTCTTTCGATTTTAACTTTAATTCTGTCTTCAGCTTTAGTCTTACACTTTTTACACCTATATCCTTGCCTCCTTCCAGCAGACTCCATCTTTTTACCACAAATGGGGCAAACTGGGTTTTCCATTTTATAAACTTCTGCAAGCTTTACAATGTTTATTTTTTCTAAGTTTACAGTGTTCTTTTTAACAGAACCATACACCTCCAATATATCACCGATTTCAAGTTTTCTAATCACATCTCTAAACTGTTTTGTAGGCTCAAAAGCTGCACATTTTATACTGCCAAATTTAGTGTTTATATAAAAGAAAACGTGCCCCCCCTCTATGTCGTATGGTTTCTCTATTACAACACCTCTCAGCTTATAAGAGTGATAATTTTCAACCTCATTCGTTTCGTTCTCATCTATTATGTGCATATCTGTACCTTGATTTGTTATAAAAAATTGTCTTCTATCAACTTTTTCTGTAATTACTATGCTACTTGCTTTTTCAATAGCTCTTAGATCATCACCTCTTATACCATACAATACAGGATCAGGAGAAGATGGTATAGCAACTACAACATCATTGTGCCAATCGACAGTATCCCATGTTAAAGGATAGGTTTCTTTATCCGCTCTAAAAAAACTTTCCCTGTCATATTCTCTTGGAGTGCCAAACTTCTTAGGTTCTCTATATGCTAATAGTTCTAAGGTAAAATCATATAATTCCAATCCAACCGCCGCTAAAGCCCCTATCAAACCTCTACCAAGTTTCATTTTTATGTGAGGTATCATGTATTTACCTATAATAAAAAGAGCTTGATCTATAGAGACTACTTCTCTAACAGTTTTTATTGCAAAATTTGGTAATATGTTCATAGCTTCACTATCAACTCTTACAAATACAGCACCCGGATTGGTTTTTTCATCATCCAACATAGAATATTTTTCCATACAGTGCTTTGTTATTTCATAAGCTTCTTCTAAGTCCCCTTCAACTAAGAAAGAAACAGCTCCGTTTCCCCTTGTCTTATATGGAATGGTTGGGTTAAGTCTAATTAGTCTCGGAAACCCCTCTATTTTCATCCCAGCTTTTTCTAACTCTTCCATTAAAATTACAGATAAGTATGTTGTACACATACCTTTATTTGAGTCTGTATCATCAATACCTATCCAAAACCTCATTGTAGTCAGAAAATACAGCATTGATATATACGTTTCACTAAACACTATTGCATAATTTAAGTTTCAGTTCATCTGAATGCAAAAACAAATTTTTAAAGTGTACTGATGTTTGCTAAATTAGAACCTAATATTTTATTAATCACAACTTTCGGCAATTGTCAATGTAATACTCGACAAAAATCCTCAAATATTTAAAATCGAAAATTTTTCACGTTTTTTCATCATCATTTTATTCCCGGAAATTTTTTATAGTTGATAAACAAAAGTCGATTTAACTTGTTTAAAATTTGTAGGATATTACTTCTCGGAGGGAAAAGATATGTCAAATGACGAAAAACCGAAAATTGGTGTTTATATCTGCCATTGTGGTGAAAACATTGCTGGGGCTGTTGATGTAAAGGCTGTTGCAGAATTTGCAAAAACTCTCCCAGATGTCGTGGTTGTAAGAGATTATCTTTTTATGTGTTCTGATCCGGGGCAGGAATTAATTAAACAAGATATTAAAGAGGGATTAGTAAATAGAGTAGTTGTAGCAGCATGTACTCCGAGAACACACGAACCTATATTTAGAAAAGCTTGTGAAGATGCAGGACTAAACAAGTATTACTTTGAAATGGCAAATATAAGAGATCAATGCTCCTGGGCACACTGGCACGAAAAGGAGAAGGCTACAGAAAAAGCTAAGGTGATAATTGCCTCAGCTGTAGCAAAAGCAAGATTGCTTGAACCACTCGAAGATAGGTACATAGATCTTAAAAAAGAAGTTTTAGTCATAGGTGGTGGCATTGCGGGTATATTTGCATCACTTGACCTTGCAAATGCGGGATTCAAAGTACATCTTGTAGAAAAAAGCCCAAGTATTGGAGGAAACATGGCAAAACTCGATAAAACATTTCCAACAAACGATTGCTCCGCATGTATTCTAACTCCGCTTATGGTAGAAGTGGCAAACCATCCAAATATAAATCTACTAACTTACAGTGAAGTTGAAAGTATAACTGGTTCAGTTGGCAATTTTAAAGTTAAAGTAAGGAAAAAACAAACTTACGTAGATTGGAATAAATGCACTGGCTGTGGTGCTTGCTTGGATGTTTGCCCTCCGAAAGCAAGAGTTCCCGATGAGTTTAATGAAGGAATGAGCTTAAGGGGAGCAATATACATTCCATTCCCACAAGCTGTACCTAAGAAAGCAGTAGTTGATATGAATGCATGCATAAAATGTGGTGGCAGAGACTTCTCCGGAAAAGAGCCAAGAAAAAGTAAATCAGGAAAACCAATTCTTGCTCCTTGTGAGAGGGTATGCCCAACTGGAGCAGCTGATAGAACTCCATATAGAGATCCAAATGGAGAGATTGTTGAACTTGAAGTTGGTGCTATTATAGTGGCAACAGGTTACAAGGTTATGGATAAGAGTTACTTCAAAGAGTTTTCACCACATCACCCAAATGTTATAACTGCCATGCAAATGGAAAGGTTAATTTCTGCTACAGGCCCATCTGAAGGTAAGTTAATCAAACCATCAGATATACCAAAGTTACTTGAAGCAAAGAAGAAAGGTGAAAAAATAGAGGTAGAAAAGCCAAAAACTATAACATTCATATCGTGTGTTGGTTCCAGAGACAACAGATATCACACTTATTGTTCAAGAGTTTGTTGTATGTATATGTTAAAACAGGCTATGATATTAAAAGAGAAGTATCCAGATTTGGATATCTACATATTCTTCATAGATGTTAGAACTCCCGGCAAAGAATTTGATGAATACTACATGAGATGCAGACAACTCGGAATAAAGATTATAAAAGGTAGAGCTGGTGGAATACAAGTATTACCGGGAGATAAATTGCTTGTAAAAGGTTATGATGCTGAAGTTTGCAGACCAGTGGAAGTTATAACAGATATAGCAGTTTTGGCTACTGCAATAGAGCCAGATAATACCTTAAGAGATTTAGCTAGAACCCTTGGAATAAACGTAGGCGCTGAAGGATTTTTGAAAGAAAGGCACACAAAGTTGTATCCTGTTGACACGATGACTGAGGGTATATTCATTGCCGGGTGCGCTCAGGGCCCCAAGGACATTCCAGATTCAGTTGCACAAGCAAAAGCTGCTGCTGCTTCAGCAATGTCTTTACTTGAACCGGGTAAAATGACTGTAGAACCTCTAATATCTGAAGTTGATAAAGAGAAGTGTACTGGCTGTGGAGTTTGTGTTCCTCTCTGCCCTTACGGTGCAATTTCCCTTGTTAAACACGAAGACAAGTTAAAATCAGAAATAAATCCAGCACTTTGTAAGGGATGTGGTGTTTGCACAGCAGCTTGCCCAAGTAAAGCAATAACCTTACATGGATTCACTTACGAACAAGTTCTTGCACAGATAAAAACAATAGCTAAATGGCCTGAAATTCAAACTTAAATTTTTTAGGAGGTGTTGAGTTTGATAGAGCCTGAGGAGGGTGTTCCTACAATTTTAAATTTATCTGAGATATCTGAAAGAGAAAGAGAAGAGGAAGAAAAAGTTGTAGATATTGTAAGGGAATTTGGAGCCGAGAATCTAATATACTGCATGCAGTGCGGTTCCTGTGCTGCTGTATGTCCTCTTGCCAGAGTTGGCTTTGAATGGTACAATAAAAAGCTAATAAAAGCTTTACTCCTTGGATTAAAAGAAGAATTGTTAGATGATCCAACACCGTGGGCATGTGTAGCTTGTAACAGATGTACTGAAGTTTGCCCAAGAAGAGTGTCACCCTTTGAAGTTATGTTTGCTGTTAGAAGAATGATGGTAGAAGAGTTTGCAATACCAACTCTTGCAATAGAGGGTCTAAGAGCCCTATATGAATATGGTCATGCCGTGTACATGACGGGCAGAGAAGCCAGAAAGAAAGTAGGACTGCCAGAAAAACCACCTTCAACAGATTCCGACGAAAAGGCTTTGAAAGATCTCAAAACTATACTTAGAAATACTAAGCTTGCTGAACTTGGGTTAATTCCAATGAATGATTAATTTTGAAAGAGGTGATAATCATGATAGCAGATGTTGTAAAAAATGAAAGTAAAAATGAAGGTAAGCTTAAATACGGACTCTTCTTAGGATGTAACATACCTTTTAATAGGCCAGATGTAGAACAGGCAATGAGAAAAATTTTTCCAGCTCTGGGAGTAGAAATTGATGATTTGATGGGACAATCATGCTGTCCAACTTGGGGTACAATGCCTTCAATAGATATTGTAGCTTGGTGTGCTGTAGCCGCAAGAAACCTATGCTTAGGTGAAGAAAAGGGAATTGATTTAATGACTGCATGTAACAGTTGTTATGGTAGTTTAAACGAGGCAAGACATAAAATGTTGACAAATCCAGATATTTTAAAGAGTGTAAATGATATTCTCTCAAAAATAGGTAAAAAATATGAAGGCAGGGCTAAATGTAGGCATGTTGCATGGGTTTTATACAAAGATGTTGGTCTTGAAAGAATAAAGGAATCTATAAAATATACCTTGGATGATATTACAATAGCTGTACAACCGGGATGCCACTTCCTCTGGCCCTCAGAAGTTTATCCAGACAAAGAAGAAGATCCATTTAATCCAAAAGTATTAAGAGAATTATGTGAAGTACTTGGAGCAGAGGCACCGTATTACTCAAAACTTGTAGATTGTTGCGGTATGGGTGCACTTAGAAGCACCGATCCAGAAAAATCATTTACACTCGTTAAAGAAAAACTTGAATGTATAAAAGAAGAATTAGATGCTGATCTGATTGTTACAACTTGCTCTTCATGCCTAATCCAATTGGATGATGCTCAAGAAAGGCTAAGAAAGTCCGGTAAACTCAACTTTTCGATACCCGTTCTCCATTACGTGCAATTGTTAGCACTATGTATGGGGTTTGACCCCGAACAAGTTGCGGGAATAAGTGTTACGCCAAGGGACGAAATTATAGATAAAATAATTAATAAGAGGTGATGCTGTATGGCTAATGAATGGGAACCAAACATTCTTGTAATTGCATGTAATTGGTGTACATATCAAGCTGCAGATATGGCTGGAAGTTTAAGATATGCTTACCCACCTACAGTAAAAGTTGTTAGAGTTCCCTGCAGTGGTAGAGTTGAGCCAGAATTCGTTATTGAAGCCCTTCTAAACGGTGCTGACGGAGTTTTAATTGGAGGATGTCATCCGGGCGATTGTCATTATAAAGAAGGAAATTACAAAGCTTTAAGACGTTACGAATGGCTTAAAAAGATAATTGAAGAACTTGGAATTGAACCGGAAAGAGTTAGACTTGAATGGATTGGTGGTTCAGAAGGTTTAAAGTTTGCGGAAGTAATGAAGGAGTTTGATGCTACTATAAGAAAGCTTGGACCCAACCCACTAAAGAAGACTTAATTTTTTTAATTTTTTAATGCGGGGGGAGGGATTTGAACCCTCGAACCCCTACGGGACGGGACCCTGAATCCCGCGCCTTTTCCTGACTCGGCAACCCCCGCTTAATATTAAAAAAGTACTACAAATAAATAAGTTTTCGGTTGTATTATCTATCATGAAAGCTTGGAGGTTTATTGGATTTGATGATGGATTTACTTCTTTGTCATGTAAAAAAGCACATCTTGTAGGATGTGTCACTGCTGGTTGGAATGTAGAAGGATTTCTGTACACAAAAATAGATGTTGACGGATTTGATGTTACGGAAAAAATAGTAAATTTACTAATTAACTCAAAATTTATTAAACAAATAAAATGTATATTTTTGTATGGAATAACTTTTGGTGGTATGAATGTAGCTGACATCGTTGAGATAAATGAGAGGCTAAATATACCAGTTGTTAGTATATCTAAAAAATTGGGCGATGTAACTGTACCAGCTTTGAAAGCAGGAAATGCTGATAAAAGATTAAAAATTCTTAAAAAAGCAGGAAATCCAACAAAACTGTTTGATTTAAACGTTCATTTTTGTGGCTGTAGTATTGAAGAAGTAGAAAAATATCTTGTTGCCTCTACTATTAAAGGAAAAATTCCTGAATGTCTTAGAATTGCTCATCTCGTAGCTTCAGCTCTTGCTTATGGTGAATCAAAAAAAGCATGAGGAGGGGTGGTAGTAAGCCCCCTTCTGTTTCAGGCGGCATCGGTCTAAGCCGCAAAGCGTTGCACCGGCGGGGTCGGCCGTTTCACCCTGCCTGAGTGACCTCACCCTTCCGGGATCATCGCATTACCTCAGGCAGGTATCGTTTCTGTGCCGTTGCCGTGCCTTCCGGCACAGCCCCTTGCGGGGCTCCGCCTTTTAAAGGTGGGGGGACTTTCCTCCCTTCGGTAAGCCGCCCTCCACCCCTCCCCATTTTAAGTTTAATGTTTATATTAATAAATTCATTGGTGATCGCTAACTTTTATAAGCTTTTTACCCTTATTAGATAACTTTATCGATCCTGTATTTTCATCAACCTCTATAAGACCAAACTTTTCGAGCAATTCTGCAATTAGCTCTTCCTGATTATTTTTGGACGTTGTTATTTTTTCTAATTCTTCTGCTAATACATGTACGATTTCGCTTAATCTATCCTCTTTAAGTTTTTCTTCAGACTGCATATTAATCACCACTATAATGATGATTATTATAATATTTAAATGTTTCCAAATTTATCTTTAAAATGTACGTGATAATTCATACATAAGAATTCCAGCTGCTACAGATAAATTTAAACTTCCAATATTACCTCTACCGGGAATTTTGACTATATTATCACAAATTCTTTTTATTGACGCAGATACTCCTTTATCTTCTCCTCCAATTATTAAAATAGAGGGAAGAGCCATTTTTGTAGAATATATGTCTTCTCCGTCCAATTCTGCGGCAACCAATCGATATCCTAATTTTTTAGCTTTTTTTAACTCAAACATTCCTGCAAATGCTATTTTTGTATGGAAAACTGCTCCAGCAGAAGTTCTAACTACTGCATCTGTTATCTTTGTAGTTTTCCTCTTTTTTATTGCTACACCGGAACAGCCAAAAAATACTGCAGACCTTATTAAAGCTCCAAGATTTCTGGGATCTTCGACCCTATCTGCATACAATATAAAACTTTTGTAATCAAGAAGCTCATCAAAATTAGAGTATCTAAAATCTACATCTGCTGCTACACCTAAGTTCACGTTCTTCTTTACAATTTTAATTCCAGCTTTTCTCGCTAACTTTACAACTTCATTTCTTCTTCCATTTTCATCTTTAAGGTAAACTACCTTTGCCGCTCCCGCTTTTATTGCTTCTACAACACTATTTATACCATGCACTCTCATTATAAAATATCCTGCCAGTCTAATTCTTTCATTTTTAACTCTCTTCTCCTGTTCTCAAGAAATCTTTGAACTGTTGTATGTTGAGCTCCCTCTATTAGCATCATTATCGCCTCTCTTGCAACATTAACATTCATAGGCTCCCCAATTATAGCTACTTTTTTACCGTATATTGAAACATCAACTCCCAGCATATCTTCGATATTTTTTCTCATTTTACCACCCTTTCCAATTATTCGCCCTTTAATTCTTTGTATAGCGTTATCATTTAAATAGTCACTCAAATCTATTATTTCAAGAATCCTAAAACCTTCAAGCAATTTCATTGCAGTTTCTGGATTAAATCCATGAGCAATTGCGTTTATTGCATCTCTTGCTTTTAAAAAACCAATAGCATCCTCACAAACAATCTCTACAACTCCATAAGGTTTTACATTTATTTTACATCCAGTTTTTTCCTCTATTTTCTTTTTAATTTCACCATCTTTTCCAATAATAACACCAATTCTATCATCTGGCACTCTTATTTCGGTCTCCATAGCTTACACCTCTTTTATAATTAATTTCAGTTTATCTAAATCTCTTTTTATGTTAAACTTGCTGAAGAACCTAAGTATATTCTTCAGATCCCTCTCAAGGTATTTCTCTGAGAGTGGGTGGTCTATTAAAACACTCTGCCCCATATCTATTAACCAAGGTTCATCATCAAATAGTAGTATATTGTATTCGCTGAGATCTGCATGAACAAGCTTAACCTCATACAATTTTTTTACGTTTTCAATTATTTTTTCAAATAACTCTTCAACATCAACTATCTCTGACAGTTTACTACCAATTTCAGCTAAGGTAGGGGCTGGAATTTCATCTTCTCCAATAAATTCCATCAATATAACATTTTTTAAATATTTTACGGGTTTTGGCACATTAACCTTACCCTCCTTAGCTCTAACAAGATTTCTAAATTCTTTTTCAGTCCATATATAAACTATCTCTTTCTTAGAAAACTTTCTCATATCAAATCTTTTATCCCCAAATAAATATTCATCCATTTTATAAAATTCTGAGGTTTCAATTCTATATATTTTTACTGCAAGAGGTATATCATTTCCTTCTTCATCCCTACCATCCGCATAAAAAACATTTGCTTCTTTGCCAGTAGATACAACACCCCCCATCGCTTTTATGTACCCCTTTGCAGACAACTTGTAAAGAACTTTAAGCGTTCTAAGATCTAACACCTCAGCATAGATTTTCCTATCTTCAATGCTTTTTTCTTTTATTTTTAGTTTATCCAAATATGAGTCTATTTCTTTCTCATCAACTTTCATAACCTAAAATAAATTTAAGGGTATTTTTAAATTAGTACCGAATAGAGTAAAACTGCTCCCATAGCCAACATTATATATAAAACATAGTATCCCACGTTTCCATTCATTAACCTCACTCTGAATTCGTTGCATAAATTTGAAAAATAAGTTGTGTCATATATTTTTTCAAGTCTATCACACCACCTTACAAAGCATCTCTTTTCTTCAGTTCCATAGAACGATTTTAAAGTTAATCTCAGTATCATTGAATATCCTTCTGGAGTATAGTTTTCACTGTACTCCCCACCCATCCACGGATCATCTAACCTTAAGTTTTTCACAATAAATTTTGATACAACTCCTATGGATATTGCTATTGCTAATAGAAAAGTAGCAAGAACTGTGGGTGAAATACAACCAAATCCTTTTCCAGATATTATAAGTAAACCCTTAGGTATAGATAGCAAACCACCTATAAAGTTTGTTGCACTATATCCTGAAATAAGAAATACGAGTTGAGAAAACATTTTTATCGCTGCTGGAGGATAGACTCCAAAGGCTACAACAATTGATGAAAGTATTAGTAATGGTGCAATCATTAACTTGTTTGTTTTAGTTTTACATTCATTCTTCCTTCTAAAAAGATAGATAGCCACTTTGCTCATCGAAATTGCACATATACCTGCTGATAAAGCAACAAGTGCTCCCGCTATAACAATTAGTAGTTTAATTGGTGTGTTTAATTCAAATGACTGGAAAAGTGTTTCAAGAGCCATCCATTCTGCTGTAAACCCGGGAAATGGAGGTATTGCTGCAAGTGATAGAGACGCTACGTACCCTGCTATAAAAGTTCCTATTGAAACTGCACTTTTTCCAAACTCAAGCTTGCTCTCTTTTTCAACATTGCCAATAGCTAAGAACATCAGTGATTTTGAAAGACTGTGGAACAACAAATAGAACATCGTAGCTGTTAATGCAAATGCAGAGAGAACTTTGCTACTTTTTGCTATTGAAAAAGTTGCCAAAAGCAATAGAATTACACCATCATTTTCAATAGTGCTGTATGATGGTAGGACTTTTACATCTTCAGATGTAGCTGAGTGCAAAGCACCATAAACTGCTGTGATTGCTCCAAATATTAGCATAATTACGGCTATCCAAGTTGGAGGTGTTGATAGAGATAGTAAATACATTATACCATAAACTCCCATAAGTGTTAAACAAGAACTCATAAGTACTGTAAAGTTCGTTGGAGAATCTCTATAAGCGGGAGGAGCCCATATATGGAATGGGAAAATTTCCATTTTTACCATAAACCCCAATGTACAAAAGAGGAAAACCAGCGAATAGTACTTTGAGATGAGAAGGGAGTTTAAACTTATACCATATTCAATTCCAAAAGCAAAGCCAAGTAAAATTAAAATTGTACTTAATTCACCAAATGCCAGGAATTTATAGGCACTGCTTCTATTATCGATAGAAAGGAAAGTTGAGATAGTCATAAGTTCCCATCCTGCAAGAAAAGTCAGAACGTCCTTAGCCCAAAGTATAATCGTTATTGAAAATAGTGTTAGAGAGTAAAGGATTGCCTTGTCTTTTTTATTTGAATAAAAAGCACTCCATATACCTGTACAAAACCAAATTATTCCAAGAATAAATGCAAAGTAATCTGAAATTGATGACATACTCAATGAATTGTAGATCATTACAAGACTTACTACTGAGGTAGATACATAGCTGAGGCGCGGTGAAATAATTGCTATTAACAATGTTACCAAGTAAGCTACAATAATTAGCATATTCAAGATTTCACCTCCTTACTACATGCTTTTAAAATAGATTCAATTATTTTGTAAGGGGATGGTGGACAGCCTCTAACCAATACATCCGCTTTTTTGCAAAAATCTATAGCACAATCACCAACAGCAATAATAATTTTTGGGGATGGCATAGCCTCATAAGCCTTGGCAACAGCATCTCTCATACTTTCGCTACAACCAACAACCAACATTACATCAGCGTGTCTTGGTGTGGGAGTGAAAAAAATACCCAATCTGTGAAAATCATAGTATGGATTACCCATCATTTCTACTTCCCTATTACAAGAATTGCAACTCCCCGCATCAACAAAAAAGACATGTATAGACTTTTTAAATGGTAAAGTCTTTTTAACTTCTACTTCACCTAAGTTTACAAGTTCTTCTTCATCTTTACTAATTTCAAACGGAAATTTGGTTGTAACAATTCCTTTTTTTAGACCCCTAATTATCCACATAGCTCTCACCTCGACGCATCTGCAAAGGATAAGCCAAAACTTTCAAGTGCAAAAGGATAATCTGTAAAAATATTTCCTTCAACGCTCTTCGCAAAAGATAGATAGTTCACTTCAGAAGCTCCTCTAAACTTAATGTCTTTTATTCTTCCATTTTCAACCTTAAGATACAACAAAAGATCTCCGGGCGGAGATTCAACAAAGGATATCGCTTCTCCAGAATTTACATCCACATTTATGTTGTTTGTATTATCATTTATACTATCAAGTATATCAATAATAATTTGCAAAGATTGTTTAACTTCTTCAAATCTAACAATTGTTCTTGAAAGACTGTCGCCATCATAACTTACTACAGGTTCAAAATCTTCATAAAATGGTGAGAATGCTCTCACATCTCTTTTTAATCCACTAGCCTTTGCTGCTACGCCAATAGTATCTAATTCAACTGCCATGCTACTACTTATTTTCGCTGTACCGTGGAGTCTATCTATAAATATCTTTGACACCGATAACTCATCTACCAATTCTTCAAATTCTTTTAAAATTTTATTGACATTCACTTCAGTATTCTTCAGCTTTACAGATCCAATCCTATTAAATCCAAATCCATAGCGATGTCCAAATAGCTTATAGTTTAACCTTAAAACGTCCTCTTCCAAAGCAAGAAGGTGAGATACTGCTACTTTTTGAGATGCTGCTAAAGCTAAACGGTATATTGAGTGTATGTGATTGTAAACTCTTTCGAGTTCCAATCCAAGAATTCTCAATAAACTTAACTTTTCTGAGCTAATTCCAGCAATCTTTTCAACTGCAATGCAATAAGCTGTTGAATATGATATAGAGAATGTTCCACAAAGTTTCTCTACTAAATTTATAGCCTCTTTTACATCCATGCCTTTTAATCTATTTTCAGATCCTCTCTTCTTGTAGTGTGTTCTTGGTATTACGTTCAATATTCTTTCACCATAAGTTAGCACATCAAAGACTCCAGCTTCCCACAATCCACTTGATATTGGCCCGTAGTGTATTTCAAAAGCAGGTTTTCCGCATTTAAGTTTTAACTCTTCTAATCTTCCGGTTAAAAATTTATATAATGGCCTATCTTCTGTTAAATAACTTTTTTCTGTAGGTAACTTAAAAATCTGCCCCCTGTCATAGTCAGTCATTACAACAAAATCAAAAACTGCGGATAATGTTAAATCACTCACCTTTGTTGCATCATCTATTGTATCAAATACGATCATATCAATCCCTCCAAGTAGAGTAAAATGAGTACACTAACTGCAATATATACTACGCAAGAAATGGCTGGAACAAACTCAGCTAAGATAGATGTTTTTACTTTTTCTCCTTTTCCAAAACACATTTTTGTTACATGGTAGTTTATTGACAAAAATGAAATCAGTATTGCAGTTACTAAAACTGCAGTTAACACTGGAAATCTGAGACTTGCAGCAATAATTATTAGTTCTGCTATGAAACTTGCAAACGGCGGTGCTCCAGTGACTGCAAGTGATGATAGAATCATAGATAAACCTGTTATTTTTGAAGTTTCAATTAATCCAGTTATTTTCGATATTTCGTGAGTTCTTAGATAAGTTATTACATTACCACTTGCAAAGAAGAGCGAAGATTTGGAAAACGCGTGTATTAATAGCAAAAGTAATACCGCCTTTAGAGCTACTGGTGTAAAGTAAGACAAACCAATGCCTACTGTTGCTATACCCATTACATCCATGCTTGAGTAAGCAAAAAGCCTTTTTATCATTTTCTGAGGGACTGTCAAAATTGCAGCAACAAGTACTGTCATTGCTCCAAAAAAGCAAGTAAGATATGCAATATTTACACAGTTTACAACTGTAGGTGCAAAAACCTTATAATAGGCTAACAGTGCAACTGGTAATAATGTTGATGAAAGCATAGCACTTACAGACGGTGGCGCTGTACCATGTGCATCGGGTAACCAAGTGTGTACTGGAAATAGTCCAACTTTCGTACCAAAACCTACTAAGGCTAAAGCTGCAACAATAATTGCAGCTTTCGAATTTACGCTATAACTTAAAGCGTTAACCCAATCTAAGGTATTAAAAATCTTATTAAACAGTATTATTGAGAATAAAGAAATTCCGAGTCCGGAAGAAGCTATTATTATATATCTCCATGCTGCTTCGATACTAGTTTTGTTTTTTTCGAGTACAATTAGTAAAGCGCTAACTATCGTTGTAGCCTCAAGTCCCACCCACACTAAGCCAAGATTTCTACACATTGTCGAAAAGCTCATACTCATTGCAAACAAGTTTATTAAAGCATAATGGTACCTCCTCCTTAGAAATAGCTCATGACCGATTGCTCGTACGTAGTAAATTGAGTACAAAACTGAAAGAAAGTATATGGACTGAATTAATATTAATACTAAGGATGAAAAAACATCAATATAGAACCAACTGCTCTTTAAACCTATGATTTTAACAGATGCAAAAATACAAAGTATTGCTGAGATTAGTGAGACAAATTCTTTTAACTTAGGGATAACTACACAAATCACTGCTGCAACAATTGGTGCAATTAAAGGAATGATTAGTAGGGTGTTGTACAATCCATACCACCTCCTCTTTAACCTACCAATTCTTCAAGTTCTAAAACACCATAATCCTTTTCTGCTGCAAGTATCACTCCAGCTAAGACTAAAGCTAATAAATCAAGGAATACACCAGCTTCGAGTATTAACGGCATATGAGATATTATTATTCCTGCATAGAGGAGTGCATTTTCTTCTATAATATAACCTACCATTTGTGTCAAAGCATTCTTTTTGGCTATTATAACTAAAAAGCCAAGCAAAAATAGTATAAATGGAAGATCCCCGTTTCTGCCTATGAATACTGATAACTCTTTATATATAACATAACCAGCTATTGAAATTATCAAGCCTATAATTACCAGAGCTGGAACTCTTGTTTCTACTTCTCTGTAAATCCATATACCTCTTTTTCTAATGTCTTTTTTTAGCACTTCAGGTATTGCCACACCTCTAATAGCAATTGTTAAAACTGAGAGTATAAGTAAATCCACTCTTTTTTCAGATAGTCCTATCAAAATCATTATTATTGCCAGTAATATTGACTGTAATGCTACTGTGTTAATCATTGGTCTGATGTAACTTTGAGCAAGTATTTCAAAAGCTGTTAAAAGTATTAACACACCTAAAAAATGTACGATGCTAACAATCAATATGCAACACCTCCAAATATGAAAAAGGATATTATAGAGAGTATTGCTAATAGGAAAGAAATAGTTAAGTAGTCAATTAACTTGAAAAGTCTGAGCTTTGCAAAAGTCTCCTCAACAAATACGAAACCTAATATCAGACAAATCATTTTTACAATTAATGTAGCTATTCCAAAGATTATTGATTGCATGCTCGTATTTGTTGCTAAACCCCATGGAAATGCAAAAACGTTTAAAAAGACAGACATCAAAATGAAAGATTTCATATAACTACCCCACTTAGATAGAGCATAAAGTAAGCCGGAATATTCCATTGTTTTTCCTTCATCTATCATACCAAACTCCATTAAACCTTCACTTTCAATTGGTATTTTTCCCGTATCAAACAAGAGTAGCATGAAAAAAGCAGCGATCATTAGAAGGTGTGTCGGTGACAAAATCCACTGAATATTTCTTGCTAAGACATGATTTGTAATAAAAGGATTGTTCGTACCCGTTATTAAAGCAACACCAAAGAAAACCATTATCAAAGTTGGTTCTGCAAAAGAACCAAAAGTTACGGCTCTTGATGCACCAATAGCAGTATAATAATTTACATCAGCAGTTGCTATAATTGAAATAAAACTCGCAAGACCAAATATAAATGCACCTCCAAGAAAGTCCACCATTGGTGCGTAGGGACAAGGATTATAGTAAACTATCGGTAGAACCATGGGTAATATTAGATAGCATGTAAAAGATACTATAGGCGCTAATACGTAAACAACTCCGGCATTTGTTGGAATTACAAGCTCTTTTCTAAAAAACTTTGCCAGATCATAGTAGGGTTGAAATATACTTACACCCTTTCTTGACTCGACTATCGCCTCTACTTTTTTTAATATTCCTGCCATTAGTGGTGAAAGAGTTGCAACTACTAGCACCTGTATGATATTAACTACCTGCAAGTTCAAGGCATCCACCTCCAAAAATAGGCGTCATCAGGCCTTACGGCCGGTTTTGGGTGGACGCCATCACCCAGGTTTGATTTCGAACACAATTTGTATTTAAACCTTACCACCAAGTAGCTGTTAAAAGATAAAAAATTTATTAATCAAATTTCTCCAAATTTCATCAAAATTAATAAAGTAAAAGTAATATACTAACTACCATAGGCATGATTACTACTAAACTAAGGTGACGCTATGGCAATTAAAAAGAAGCTTAGTTTTTCAAAATTGCAGAAAATAAAAAATTACCTATCATCAAGAAAGCAGGATAGATTGAGAGTAGGTGTACTTGTAGATGGGCCAAACATGCTCAGAAAAGAATTCAATATAAATTTACAGGAAATAAGAGAAATCCTCTCAGAATATGGGAACATAAAAGTTGCCAAGGTATTTTTAAACCAATATGCAAGCGAAAAGCTTGTAGAAGCAATAGAAAATCAGGGTTTTGAGCCTATAGTAACATCAGGAGATGTAGATGTTAGAATGGCTGTTGAAGCTATGGAGCTAATATACAACGATGCTATAGATGCAATAGCCTTAGTTACAAGAGATGCTGACTTTAAATCAGTACTCAAAAAAGCTATGGAAGTGGGAAAAGAGACGATAATAATTGGCGCAGAACCGGGATTTTCTGCAGCTTTGAAAAATTCTGCAGATTTAGCAATAGTTCTGAATGAGGATGAAAGTGAGGAGGAAGAAGAAGTAGTTATTGGTAAAACCGAAGAATATATTGAAGATGAACTCTACTAAGGTTTTTGTTTTTGAGTACATATCCTGTTATGAAGATTTACCTCCAGAAATAGCTGTAGAGGGTCTCTCAATGTTTTCAATGCTTATGAGAGATTTCTCTGAATTTGCCAATCCTTTCTCACTTAAAACCTTTAACACTCCTATAGATTACGCAGAAATATCAAGTTATTTCATTCCAAATTGGAAAAAAGAAATTTATTGTGTGGAGAAGGATTTAATAGAGCTTTTCAAATCTGGGTGTGAAAAAAGTGACTACGTTTGTTTTATAGCTCCGGAAGATGAAAAAATACTATACAAACTTACTAAAATAGCGGATAAATACAACAATCTTTGCTCACCTTCAAAAGCAGTAAAAATAGCATCCGATAAATGGAGAACTTACAAAAAATTAAAGAAATATGTTAATTTTCCAAAAACGTCTCTAAAACCTCTAAGTATTAATTCAATAGTAAAACCTCGTTTTTCTTGCGGTGGTGAAGGTATAAAGTTCTATAAAAAAGGAGAAGTGCAAAAAAATGTAATTTATCAGGAATATATTGAAGGACGTAAGCTAAGTGTTTCTTTTATTGCCGGAGATGAGATAAAGATACTTAGCATAAACGAGCAAATAATTGATTCTTTTAAGTATTTTGGAAGTAAAATAGTAACACTTAACAGTAGCTTAGAGAAAGAAATAGAAAACATTGTACATGAGATATCCAATAGGCTGAAACTGTTTGGTTACTGCGGTGTTGATTTAATACATTCCGATGAGTTTTTTGTTGTTGATGTTAATGCAAGACTTACAACATCTTCTATAATGCTGAAAGATGGTGGAAACATCAATATTGGTAAATCTTTGATTGATAACTTTTACAGTAAACTAAATGTTGAAAGAGCTAAAAAAGGAGTTAAAGTGTTTAAAGGAGATGGAGAATTAACTCTTGTTAAATATAAAGATAGCAAAATTTCACTTACGAAATTAGAGAAAACTTGAAATACTCTAATAGAATAATAATTTAATTGGTGATACTATGGTAAAGGCAATTATTCTATGTTGCGATTTGATTAGAGATAAGCAATGTATTGGTTGTGAAAGATGCCTAACTGCTGCAAGAGAGAAGTTAGGCGAATTTGAAAAATTTGACAAAGTCGAAATAGTCGGAATAGTTAGCTGTGGAGGTTGTCCCGGGAACTACATTCCAAGACTGAAACTGTTTAATAAATGGATTGATGGATTCGATGACTACGATGTCGTTTTCATAGGCAATTGTATAAAAGCTGCATCTTCCTTTGCAGGTTGCCCATTAGATCCGGGAGAAGTAGCTAAGAATATAAAGGAAAAGTTTGGAAAAGAAGTTATAATAGGCACTCATCCGTGGTAACCTATGAAGTTGGGAAGTAGAAAAGACAAAATTGCAAAAGCTTGGAAGGAATTCTTGCTCTCAGGTTTTTCAGTAAAACCAATGATTGAAATCGAAGAGTACATAGAAAGCTGTACAAGGAAAATTGTAGATTATATAGATTCTTATTGCAAGGGAGAGAAAAGCAATGTTGACGTATTGGAAGCTGTAGATGATTTAATGAGGTATTTAGCTACAGACGGTAAGCTTAGTCCGGGAGACAGTATAAGACAAATTCTTTATTTAAAAAATATAGCTCTCAAAGTGGATCCAAAAATGAACAAAGAAGAGTTTTTCAGATTTAGTAATGCAGTAGATGATATAGCTTGTTTAGCCTTTGATAAGTATGTAGAAGCTAAGGAACACATATACTTACTTAGAGTTAAGGAAAAAGAGAGAACAATAGACATGCTTAGAAAAGCTATGTCTCATTACGAAGAATACTATGGAAACTTACCAACTGAATAAAATTATTTGTAATATACTACTTTTCTACCAACTCTTTTCTTTTTTAAGAAACCCAACCTAACGAGAGAACTTAAGTAGTGGCTCTCTATTGGTCTGCTTCTACCAGTTATTCTAGAAACGTCTTCAGCTGTCCCCTCTTTTATCTTTAACATAGCCATAGCAGTTATTCTTAAGTTGTCGGGCAATTCTAAAAGTTCAAGTGGGTCTGCAATTTCTCTTTTTATATTATTTTTTCTAAGGCTTTTTTCGAGGTCTTCAAGTTTTTTCTCAATTCTTAAAACAGCATCTCTAATATTCTTCAATATTTCGATTTCATCCTCTACCATCACTTTTATTTCGTATATCGTTACATAAATATTTTATTAGATACAAATTCTAAAATTGAACTACCATAATTCAACCGATAATTTAAAATACTCTAAACACTACGAGCTGAAAGTTTTCATCCGTAGGAGGCGTAAGCCGCAGACTACGGAGGGGTAAAAATGTTAGTTGAAAAAGACAAGTTTGTTGATGCAATAAAAAAAGCTATAGATGAAGCTAAACCAAGAAAATTCGTTGAAACCGTAGAGATGGCTGTAAATCTAAAAAATGTAGATATGAAAAAACCAGAAAACAGAATAGACGCAATAGTCACTTTACCTCATGGAATAGGTAAACCAAGAAAAGTTGCAGTGTTTGCAAGAGGTGATACAGCTTTAAAAGCTAAGGAGGCTGGAGCTTTTGTGATTTCTCCCGAAGACTTAGATGAGATGGCAAAAAATAAAAGAAAAGCAAAAAAAATAGCAAAAGAGTACGACTTCTTTATAGCTGAGGCACCAATGATGCCTGAAATAGGTAAAAAACTTGGACCCATCTTAGGTCCGAGAGGTAAAATGCCAATACCAGTACCTCCAGCTTCAGATCCAACACCACATATAGAAAGACTTAGAAAATCTGTTAAAATAAGGACTAGGGATAGAGTAACTTTCCATGCACCAATAGGTAGTAGGGAAATGGGACCAGAAAAAATAGCGGATAATGCATTGGAGATACTTAAAGTCGTTGAAAATAAATATGAGAATCCACAGCAGAACATAAAATCAATATACGTCAAGACCACAATGGGTCCTGCAATCAGGGTTGTGTGAGGTGAGGTTTAATGGCTGCAATAAGTGGAAATCCAAAGCCTTGGAAAGTACAAGCTGTTGAAGACATCAAAAGACTTTTTACAAATTATCCAGTTTTCGCGATAGTCAGTTTTAGAGGTGTACCCTCAGGCCAAATGCAAAAAATAAGGAGAGATTTTAAAGATATTGCAGTGATTAAAGTTAGTAAAAACACTTTAATAGAAAAAGCTGTAAAAGCTCTTGGAGGCGATTATGAAAAAGTATTAGACTACTTGGGAGATCAGGTAGCAATAGTTGCAACTGAGTTAAATCCATTCAGACTCTATAAGAAACTAGAAGAAACTAAGGTACCATCACCTCTTAAGCCGGGACAAATTTCCCCAGTAGATGTAGTTGTAGAAAAGGGCCCCACATCTTTTCCACCCGGCCCAATAATAGGTGAATTACAAGCTGGAGGAATTCCCGCTGCTATAGAAAAGGGAAAAATAGTGATAAAGGAAACAGTTACAGTAGTTAAAGCGGGAGAAGTAGTTAGGCCAGAAGTAGCAAGAGCCCTCGAACTATTAGAAATAAAACCTATAAAAATTGGACTTGACGTTAGAATGGTTTATGAAAAAGGACTAATATTCACACCAGATACGCTTGCAATAGATGTGGAAAAAGTAGCAGAAGATTTTGCTACAGCGTACAGAAATGCTATAAATCTTGCAGTGAATGCAGCCTATGTAACGCCTGAAACAGCAGAAATTTTAATTGCTAAAGCTGTAATGGATGCAAGAAATCTGGCTATAAATGCAGTAATATTCGAGAAAGACGTAATAGAGGATATAATAGCAAAGGCACACACAGAGATGCTCTCATTAGCATCTTGCTTAAAAGATGATGCCATAGATGACGAATTGAAATCCATGCTTGCAGCAGCACCAGCAGCTACTGTTGGAGCTACAGCTGAAGTAAAGGAAGAGGCTAAGGAAGAAGAGGAGAAGGAAGAAGAAGAGGAAGCAAAAGAAGAAGAAGCTGTAGAAGGGCTTGGTGCTTTGTTTGGTTAATTTTACAGTCATTTAATTAAAAAAATGTTTGAGGAGGTTGAAAGATATGGAGTATGTATATGCTGCACTCTTGTTACATGCTGCTGGTAAAGAAATAAATGAGGAAAATTTGAAAGCTGTACTTGAAGCTGCGGGAATTGAGGTTAATGATGCAAGAGTAAAAGCCTTAGTTTCAGCCTTGGAGGATGTAAACATAGATGAGGCTATATCTAAAGCTGCAATCGTCCCCGCAGCAGCACCAGCAGCTACTGTTGGAGCTACAGCTGAAGTAAAGGAAGAGGCTAAGGAAGAAGAGGAGAAGGAAGAAGAAGAGGAAGCAAAAGAAGAAGAAGCTGTAGAAGGGCTTGGTGCTTTGTTTGGTTAACAAGTAGTGTAAACAACAATATTTTAAACCAAACTTTTTTATTTATTTTATGTATGTTAAAATAGAGAAAAGCGAACTTGAAGGAGTGGCTATTCCACCACCCTCAAAAAGTTACACCCACAGAGCGTTTTTTGCTGGAGCTTTATCAAATAGATCAAAAATTTTGAATCCCCTTTATTCTGGGGATACGATATCCACTTTAAAAGCTTGTGAGTTCATCGGTGCGGAAATTGAAAAAAAAGATGAATTTACAATATTTAGGGGTATTAGTCATATAAATTGCGAAGGTTACATTAACGTAGAAAATTCTGGAACTACTTTAAGAATACTGCTTGGCTTAACAGCTCAATCTGATAAGAAGAGCATAATCGATGGAGATGATTCTCTTAGAAAAAGACCAAATAAAACTCTTGCACTCGCTTTAAAAAAGTTGGGTGCTAAAATTAGAAGTAATAGCGATATGTACACAACACCCATTGAAGTTGAAGGTAAAATAAAGGGTGGATACTTAGAAATAGAGGCTGAGAGTTCTCAATACATAACCTCACTATTGTTTACTCTACCTTTATGTGATAAGAATTCAACTTTAAAAGTTTTGAAAACTAAATCAAAACCCTACATAGACATAACACTTCATGTCTTAGATAAGAGTGGTGTAAAAATTGAAGAAGATGAAAACGTGTTTTATATTTATGGAGGACAAAAGTACAATTTAAGAAAATTTGAGATTCCATCAGATTTTTCTTCTGCAAGTTATCTTATTGCTGCTGGTATTCTTGCCGGAAAAGTTACATTAAAATGTATGTATAATTCTAAGCAAGGAGATAAGGAGATAGTTAGAGTAGTCAAAGATATGGGTGGCAATGTTAAATGGAATAAAGAAAAGGGAATTATAACTGCTGAGAAATCGGAATTAGAAGGTATAGAAATAGATGCAAGCGAAATTCCAGATTTAGTCCCAACCATAGCAGTATTGGGTGCTGTTGCCAAAGGAAAAACCATTGTAAAAAACGCTGAGCATTTAAGATATAAAGAGATTGACAGAATTTCTGGTTGTTGTAAAAATCTTAGATCTCTCGGCATATATGCTGAAGAGAGAAAAGATGGGTTAATTGTTAAAGGCGGTAAAATCTTAGGTGGAACTGTTGATTCTTTTGGAGATCATAGAATGGCCTTAGCTTTTTCACTTTTAGGATTGGTTAGCGAAAAAGGAGTTTTAGTAAAAAACGTTGAGGTAGTTTCAATATCATATCCAAATTACATCACACAACTTAAAAAACTCGGAGCTAAAGTAATAACTGGAGGTGATTAAGTGAATAATAAAAATTTTAATGAAACGACAATTACAAAAGCTATAATAGACGAATTTTTTGAAAAACTTAGAAGCTCTATTGAAAGTGATGTTTGCATTGTTGGAGCTGGACCATCTGGGCTTGTAGCTGCAAGATACATCGCTGAAAGAGGCTTTTCAGTAACTCTTTTTGAAAGAAAATTAAGCATAGGTGGTGGTATTTGGGGCGGAGGAATGATGTTCAACAAAGTTGTAGTTCAAAAAGAAGCTTTAGAAATACTTGAAGATGCAGGAGTTGAATACAAAGAATACAACGAAAATTTGTTTGTGTGCGATTCAATAGAGTTATCTTCTGCATTGACTTATAGGGCTGTAAAGGCTGGTGTAAAATTTTTTAACCTTGTAAACGTTGAAGATGTTATAATAAAGCAAAAAAGAGTTTGTGGATTAGTTATAAATTGGTATCCTGTTGAAATGTGCTCCTTAAGTGTTGATCCTCTTGCAATATCTTGCAAGGCAGTAATCGATGCGACAGGGCACGATGCATCTGTATGTAGCATTATAGCTAATAAAACAGGGAAGTTGAAAATTGCAGGTGAAAAAAATATGTGGGCTGAAAAGGCTGAGGAAGCAGTAGTTAAATACACATCAGAAGTTTATCCCGGCTTGTTTGTTACAGGTATGAGTGTCGCTGCTGTTTTCGGTTTACCAAGAATGGGGCCAATTTTTGGAGGTATGCTACTTAGCGGTAGGAGAGTAGCTGATTTAGTTTGTGAAGCTATTCAATAATTTATTTTTTATACTTACTTGTCGTTTGTTATCTTAATCTCCTCAAATAATTGCTACATCAATAAGAATATTTTACTAAAATTTTTTTCTTTAGAAATATCTTTAAATAAAGATGTTTAATTGATGACAATGAAAGTTTGGATAACAACTGTTGGTAAGAGTCCTTTTGCAGTCGTGAATCCAATTTGGATGGTTTGCAGAAAAGGAAAATTCATCCCCAATAGAGTTTATTTAGTTTGGAACGAAGAAGTCGAAGAGGTTAAAAAAACTGTAGAACGTATGCTTGGAATAATTCTCCAAAATTACGGCGTTCCCGAACTGAAGATAATAGCAGATGAGAGTGTAAAGGTTCGTGAAGACGACTTCAACAAATTTAAGAGCGTTATATCTGAAATATGCAACAAAGAGTTAAACGAGGGGAACGAAGTTGTGATAGATATGACGCCGGGAAGAAAGTTCATGTCCGCTTTGGCGATGGTCTTAGGACTTCTCAAGAAAATCAGCGTATATTACCTTCACCTAACAGATTTAAGCTATCAGAACAAGTCTTTGGTTTTGATACCGTTTTCGATCCAAAAGCTTTATGATATGAAGGAGGAGCTGTATGAAGGTCGAAAGATGTGAGCTGATGGTTTTACTGAACAACCTCTACGAGAAGAATCCCGATTTTGAGATAAAGACCAAATTGAAGATAGACGAAAAAGATTCATCCTTAGCTTCTGTCGATTTAAAGGATGACCGCGCCAAAGTTACGGTTATGGACGAGAATAAATACAGCGAACTGACTTTCGAGCACGAAGAAGTGTTACCCGATTACTCGAATTACGTCACATCTTTGGTTTCTGCCGGAGTTCTTAAGCTTGAAGAATGGGATAAGCAGTATAATAAAATCGCAAACGAATTCAAGAAAAGCATATACGAGAGGCAGAGGCCA
>Ga0256840_1000990_pt1 | contig 27768 bp, 24 predicted proteins | sample 355202metaG_FD_185969 | JGI IMG/M metagenome (GOLD analysis project Ga0256840, IMG submission 185969) | Hydrothermal vent microbial communities from Mid Atlantic Ridge, Atlantic Ocean - 355-202 | ecosystem: Environmental > Aquatic > Marine > Hydrothermal vents | place: Atlantic Ocean: Mid... | reverse complement strand
GCGCAAGATATCCGTGTTTATTTCAGATATAGATATTAAAGTTGTTTAAGAGCTTTTTTAGCTCTTAAACTTTCAATGACAACTCTACACTGTCTCTTCATGCGATCACTATTCAAAATTTTAGCTATTAATAGATCTTTTTTCATAACGATTATATAAAAGTTAACACAATTTCATAGTGTTTAAAACTTTATTAAGGCTTAAACTTGTACAATGAGATAATTTTATCACAATTAGGAAGGGGAAACTATGAGTAAGAACGAAATATTAGAAGAGATTTTAAAAGAGGTTGATAAGCATCCAGAGATTATGTCCCGTCGTGAGGCTTTAAAATACTTAAGCGTATCTCCGATGGCTGCATCTATTTTAGCTGGGGCAACTGTAGGTGCAACTACAGTTGCAGCTTCGGATGCTACAGGGAAGATTGTTATTGTTGGTGGTGGTTTAGCAGGTATGAGTACTGCAGCAAGACTTAGTAACACTCTTTCAAATCCAGATATTACTGTTATTGAGCCAAATCCTAAATCTGTATCTTACCAGCCAGGTCAAACTTTAGTAGGTGCTGGTATTTGGGATAAGAGTGATATCACTTATATGAGAGATGACAAACTACCAAGTGATGTTACTCTTATTAAAGGTAGTGTTACTGCATTTGATCCTGATAACAACAAAGTTACTGTAGATGGGAGTCAAGAAGTATCTTATGACCAATTAATTATAGCTACTGGTCTTATGCTTAACTATGGTGCAATTAAAGGTTTAGATGGTGTAATAACTTCATCTGGTTCTGATAATGCAGTTGTAAAAGAGAAAATTGGTAAAAATGGTCTTTATTCTATCTACTTTGCAGATGGTGCTGAATCAACATGGGATGGTATTCAAGAGCTAATAGAAAAAGCGAAAACCCATACAGGTAGTGAAAAATTACAAGCTGTTTTTACTCACCCAAACACTCCCATAAAATGTGGTGGTGCTCCTAAAAAAATAATGTACCTTGTAAATGCTCGTCTTGAAGAGGCTGGCGTTAAAGATAAGGTTGAGCTCACTTTCTATCCAAATGGCAGTAAAATGTTTGGTGTTCCTGAATACCACGAAGCAATCTTGCAACAATACAAGGACAGAGATTTCAAATGGCACTATGCACACAATCTTATAGAAGTTGACACAGCAAATAAAATAGCGGTTTTCGATCACCATTGGAAAGAAAAAGGTGAATACGATGAAGATTTAGAAGAGTATGAAATGGTAACAAAACATGAGAAAGTTGAAGTGAAATACGACTTTATGCATGTCACACCTCCCATGAAAGCTCCAGATGTTGTAGCAAACTCTAAGGTGGGCTCAAGAAAAGGTTGGGTACCAGTTAACAAAGAGACTCTTCAGCATGTAAAATTTGACAATGTGTGGTCCATAGGAGATGTAGCCGCTGTTCCAATGGGTAAAACTGGTGGTTCTGTTCGTAAACAATACAAAGTACTTGTCGATAATTTAATAGCTTCAATGGAAGGTAAAACTACATTGCCAGCAGCTTATGATGGTTATACGGTTTGTCCTCTTATCACAAATATCGGTACAGTTATGCTTGCTGAGTTTAACTGGACTAAAAAACCAACTCCGTCATTCCCGCTTGATCCTACTCAAGAGAGATGGATTTGGTGGTTGCTAAAAGTTTATGCACTTAAACCTATGACAATGATAGGGATGCTCTCTGGTAGAGCATAAAACTGAAGTGAAAAAATAGATAAATCCATAAGGTTTATGCAAAAAACAATATTAACTTAATTGTAAAATATTGTTTTTATTTTTTCTTAGTAGAATGTATATGGTGAGTCATAAATAATTGCACTTTTGTGTGATTATCTATGACTCATTAACTAAGTCAAATATCAAGGAGATACAATGAAAAAAATGATGAAAATAGCGCTAATGGTTGCTGTAGTTTTAGGATTAGGTGCTACTACTGCTAGTGCTGACGCTGCGAAGGGGCAAAAGCTTTTTATAAAAAAACTTAAGCCTAGCTGTAATATGACTGGTGCTAAGATGGCGCAACAACACTCTCAAGATGAATGGGAAGAGATTAATGATGATGGTGGCATTGCGGATGAGATTAAAAAAATCTGTCCAAGAGTTGATCCTGCAAAAGGGTTAAAAGATAAATATATTCCTCATTATTATGATTTCTTTTATGAGTACGCTAATGACAGTGGAAATGTTCCATCTTGCTAAGTAGTTTCTAAGAATTTTTCCCTTGCAGATTGCTTGGGTGAAATTCATTTCACATCTGCCTATACCAAAAATTATAAAATTATAATTTTCAGCCTTCGTACAACTTTTTTAATTTATAATCACTAATACAATCATTATCTACTGGAGAGAAAGTGCAAATAGCTCATGAGTGTTTTACAACTGACTCAGATATAATTGAACTAGATATGCTTGATGATGGAAAAATAGCACTTTGTACAAAAGATCATGGTATTAAATTTATTTGTGCAAAAAATTGCCATATCAAATTTGAACTCTCTAACAGAAAAATAAACTCTAAACTTACTTGCATCACATTGAGTCCAGATGCTCAATATGCGGCTTTTTATTCAAAACACCACATTTACATACTTTATTTACCCTCCAATCTCGTCACTCAAATAATCCCAACAAACAATGAGGAGGTTGAGATATTATCATTTGATGAATCATCAACATATATCGTAGCAGGAACTGCGAATGGCAGAGTCCTTCAATACAGGAAAGATGGCTCTATTCTCATAGCAAGACTATGCTCATTTCCAATGCAACGACCGATAGGTCCCTATAACATACCTAAAAACTATGTGAGCGCTCTTGCTTTTCATAAAAACAAAGTAGCCTGCACAGGCTATGATGGAGCTATTGTAATTATTGATTTAATAACTGGAGCTAACAAAGAAGTTATATCCCACTCTAGGACACGCATTGATGCTCTATGTTTTATAAACGACCATACTATTGTGAGCGGAAATAGAGATGGGGTAATACATATAACTATACTTAACGATAAAAAAGCATATACACAACTCAATGCTCCATTTGTGAATATAAAGCAGATAATAGCGATGCCAGACCCCAATTACATCATGATTCATGCCCAGTTAAACTATACCGCAATCATAGATATTAAAAACATAAATATTATAGACGATAAATATTTAAAATTTGAACATAATATAAAAAAAATAATTTTAATCAATCATGGACTATTGATTGTCGCACTTAAAAATTCAAAAATTTTACAGGTTCGCTTAAGAAATTTACAAGATTTACAAAAGCTAATAAAAAGCAACTCTCTTGAGAGAGCTTACAAGCTTATATATGAAGAGCCGATGTTAAAAAATACTCAAGGGCATAAAGAGCTTGAGGAAAAATATGAAAGGATTTATACACAAGCTATCAATGCTCTTAGCAAACAAAATAGAGAGTTTGCTATACAACTCATAGATATATTTAAAAATATACCCTCTAAACAAAACGATATAAAGTCCCTCTTTAGAACCTTTGAGAGCTACCCTAAATATAAAGAGTTGTTTATAAATAGAAAATATGCTCTTTTTTATTCTATGAGTAATAAATTTCCGCAATTTCAAAAAACTTTAGAATACAAAAAAATGGAAGAGATTTGGAAGAAAAGTTTTGCTAAGGCTCAAAAAGAGATTATTTTAGGTCACAAAGATGGTGCAAAATCAATTTTAAATAAATATATTACTATAAACTCTAAAAGAGAGATTATACATCTTATGATCAATAATAATGAAAAATTTATAGATTTTTTAAAAGCTATAGATGAAAAAGATTTTCAAACAGCTCATAAACTATCTATACAAAATGATTTATTTACTAAATTTCCAAGCTTTAAGACACTAAATATAGAGATAAACGATAAACTTCAAAAGATAAAAAAGCATATAAATAAAGGGGATGTTACTTCAGCTAAAGAGCTATTAACAAAATTAAAAGGTATATCAAGCATAAATATAAAAGTACTAAATCTTCATGACAAATGCTCTGCTATGCTAAGACTTAAAGGGGCATATAGCCAAAATGATTTCAAATCATGCTATGAGATTTTAGATAGGCATATATATCTGCAAAACAGTGAACTTGGAATACTTTTAGAGAAACATTTCTTAAAGCTTATGCACAAATGTGAAAAATTTGCACTAAATGGAGATATAAAATCTATAAAAAAGAGTTTAGACGGGCTTATAAAAATTGACACCAGAAAAGAAAAAATTGGAAATATTTTTCGTGTAAGTTTTTTAACAAAAATAGAATCACTAATGCAAAATAAAAATTATGACGGTGCCGAAACTATCATCTATACATATATAGATACTTTTGGTATTGAGAGTGAAATATATACAATTATGAAAAGATATGAGATGTTGGCATCTAAAAAACTAGCAATTACACAAGGTCAAACTCCAAGATTTCCTCGAGATAGCTGGATCCATTCAAAAATGATTATCCCTTAGGCAGATTCATTAAAGCAATAAGCTCCTCTATGCTCTGCATATACTCGGTTTGCAGTGTTGCACTTTGAGATAAAAATTTCTCCATATCTACTTTTTTATCGATAGCTTCATCGAGTTCAGGATCAGTTCCTTTTACATAGGCTCCAATACGGATCAACATCTCATTCTCTTTCAAGATTGTATATAATCTTCTAAACTTTAAAATAGCACTTAAATGTTCTTGTGTCACTATATCGCTCATTACTCTTGATGCTGAATTTAAAACATGGACGGGAGGATAGATACCAAAGTCTGTAAGTTCGCGAGAGAGCACAATATGACCATCTAAAATAGAGCGTGACTGATCGGCGATAGGATCACTCATATCATCACCCTCAATTAAAACTGTAAAAAAAGCGGTTATAGAACCTTTACCCTCTTCTTTTCCTGCTCTCTCCATCAACTGAGGTAGCAAAGTTAGGGATGATGGTGGGTAACCTTTTGAAGTTGGAGGCTCGCCAAGTGCCAAACCTATCTCCCTCTGAGCCATTGCAAATCTTGTCACTGAGTCCATAATAAAAAGAACATCCAGACCCTTGTCTTTAAAGTGTTCAGCAACACTCATCGCAGCAAATGCACCGTATTTTCTCATAAGAGGTGAGTCATCAGATGTCGCTACAATGATAACAGTATTTTCTAAGTTACCACCTAAATTTTTTTCTATAAATTCAGGAACCTCTCTGCCCCTCTCACCAATAAGAGCCACAACTTTTATGGGAGCACTTGAGCCACGAACAATCATTCCCATTAAAGTTGATTTACCAACACCGCTTCCTGCAAAGATACCTAATTTTTGACCCTTACCGCAAGTGAGTAAGCCATCAATACTTTTTACACCAACACTAAATACTTCATCAATCATCCCTCGTTTCATTGCTGCGATTGGAGCTTTGATGATAGGAACTAATTTTGAACTAGTGATATTACCTTTACCATCAATCGGTCTCATAAAAGGATTAACTACTCGGCCTAGAAGGGAAGAACCTACAGGTATATTCATCCCTGTTTGATCTAAAAAAACTCTATCTCCAGAACAAAATCCCTCTACAAAGCTAAAAGGTGTAATAAAAAAAGTGCCACCATCAATCTCTGTGACCATTCCAAATGTTTCTTGCTCACTGTCTATTGAGACTATTTTCACCATATCGCTGATACTAACTTTTAGTCCAGTTGCTGTAATTACTGTGGCATTGATTTTAACAACCTCTCCAAAGGCTACTGAATGATTTTTAGATGAAATCCTTGTCTTTAGTGCAGAAAATGGCATTAATATCTAGTGCCTGTTGGAGAGTTAATTAAAGAGAAAAACTCACTTCTTGTTTTTTGATCTTTTTTAAATAAACCACGAAGAGCTGAAGAGGTTGTTGTTGAATTAATCTTTTCAACTCCACGCATCTCCATGCACATATGACGAGCAGCAATTACAACTGCTACCCCTTTTGGCGATATAGCTTCCATTATTGCATCTGCTATCTGTTCAGTCAACTGCTCTTGTATTTGCATACGACGAGCAAACACATCTACAACACGAGGAATCTTTGAAAGTCCTACCACTTTTCCATCTGGGATGTAAGCAACATGTACGCGTCCTATAATAGGAAGAAGATGGTGCTCACAGGTGGAGTAAAATTCTATATCTTTGATAAGAACCATCTCATCATTAGAGCTGGTAAAGAGTGCTTTTTCTAAAATCTCTTTAGGATTTTCTTTATAGCCTCCATATATAAACTCATATGCTTTTCTTACTCTCTTAGGAGTCTCAAGAAGTCCTTCTCTTGTTGGGTCCTCATCTACATGAAGCATCATAGTTTTTACCGCATTTTCAAAATTTATATCTTGTTCTTTACTCACATTTTTGCCTTGAAAATTTTATACTAAAAGGATAGCACTAAATTGCTGAGAAGTTGATGTTGTCTAATAATAGTTTATTTTTGACCTATGCAAATCACACAGGTCAAATAGATTATGCACTATGATATAAATACATGGGGAACAATGAGAGGGTACTTTTTCATCTTTCTATAGATATGTTTTCTTACGATTTGACGAAGATCATTTTCTAAGGCTCTTGAATTTTCAATCAAGCCCTCTTTCATATGAAGTAAAAAGTGCTCCAATACATCTTCCATCTCTTTTGCAAAATACTTATCTTGCTTATCTGCAACTATACCAAATGTTGTAACCTTTGGTTTTGCAATCATTTTAGAATTTTGTGCACTTACCTGAGCAACAATCATAACAATACCATCAGATGCAAGTTTTTGTCTGTCTAAAACTATGTCATCTTCAATTTGGTGATTATTTTGGTTATCTATGTAAGTTTTACCTGTTTTAACTGTTTTTACTTTTCTCATAAACTTTGGTGCTATTTCAACTGTATCACCATCATTCATTATATAGATATTTCTCTCTGGAACACCACACATCATACCCGTCTCTTTATGTGCCATCACATGGTTATATTCACCGTGAACAGGCAAGAAGAATTTAGGATTTACAAGACGAAGCATAAGTTTTTGCTCTGCTATAGAAGCGTGTCCAGACACATGAATATCTTTCTCCCTAGATATTGATGCCCCTGCGCGTTGCAAGTGATTGAGCATTCCAGAAATTGAACCCTCATTCCCTGGAATTGCACGAGAAGATAAAACAATTAAATCTGTTGGCTTGATTTTAACATGTCTGTGCTCACCAATTGACATTCTAAAGAGTGCCGAACTTGGTTCACCTTGTGAACCAGTTGTAACAATAAGAACCTCTTTGTCATTTAAGCGAGAAACTTCATCTGCGTCAACAAAGATATTTTTTGGAAATCTAACATAATCATATTGCATTGCAATCTCTATATTTCTCTCCATTGAACGGCCAATTACACAAACCTTACGCCCATATTTAATGCCATATTGGATAGCTTGCTGTACACGGTGAATATTAGAACTAAAAGTTGAAAGCAAAATACGACCCTCAGCCTTTGCAAAAACACGATCTAATGCTGGAGCAACACTTAGCTCAGATGGAGTTGGTAGTGGATTATATGAGTTAGTTGAATCACTAAGCAAACATAAAACACCTTTCTCACCATAGTGGGCAAGTCTATGTAAATCCGCCGTATATCCATCTACTGGCGTGTGATCTATCTTAAAGTCACCTGTATGGATAATTGTACCAGCATCAGTTGTTATTGCTAATGATGATGAATCAAGAATGGAGTGAGTCATATGCATCCACTCAACCTCAAAATCATTCCCAATTTTATAGATTTTTCTTTTCTCAACTGGGTTAAAATATCTTCTGAATTCTTTGATATGATGCTCATCAAATTTATTGCCTATCATTGCCAATGGTAGTGGCGTAGCAAAGATTGGAAACTGCATCTCTTTATAAAGATAAGGCATTGCACCGATGTGATCCTCGTGTGCATGTGTGATAATTACACCTACAATTTTATCTTTAATCTCTCGGATATAAGAAAAATCTGGTACTAAAATATCAACACCATGCATATCTTCATCTGGAAAACTCATCCCTACATCCACAAGAATTGCTTCTTTTTCTGTTTCAAAAACTGCAATATTTCCACCAATTTCACCAAGTCCACCAAGTGGAGTTATGCGAATTTTAGCAGTTGAGTTTAAATCAAGTTTATAGTGAGGATTGAGTCTTTGCTTGTGTCCCTCTTGATTTTTAATAACAAATGCTTTTAAGTTTGCATCTACCGGTGTCGGTTGACGGCGACGATTGCGGTTACGATTTTTATTTTGATTATTTCCTCTTGAACCGCCCTGCCCTTTGTTTTGTGAGCCCTGATTAGAGTTATTACGATTGTTTCTGTTTCTGTTTTGATTATTTGTATTTGGTTTACGATTTGTTGTTTGAGGGTTAGTTTCCTTATTCCCTTGATTTTCTTCTGCCATCCAAACTCCCTGTATTTATTAATTTATAGAGTTGGTGATAGTCGCTTGTGTTCACTTGATGAGGGCGAATCGTTAATGTAAGCTCTAGGGTCTTAAAGACCTCCTGAAGTAGATTTTTTTCATACTTAGCAGATAGATTTTTCATAAGAGTTTTTCGAGGTTGCGTAAATGCAACTCTAAGCATATCCTCAAAATCTTTATCACTTCTATCTGCTTTTTTTTGTATCAAAAAAACAGCAGAGTCTATCTTTGGCGGTGGTTCAAAAGCGCTCGGGGGAACCTTCACAACAATGTGAGATCTCCCCACACTTTGAGTTATTATCCCCAAAGAGCCAAACACTTTTTCTCCAACATCCGCACAAAATTTCTCTGCCACTTCAAGCTGTACCATTACAAGTATATTTTTACACATCGGATCTGCGAGTGCTTTTAGGATGATATTTGTCGCAATATAGTAAGGCAAATTTGCCACTAAATCATACGGTTCGTCAACTAATTCACTCTGCCAAGCTCTTAAAACATCTCCACAGTTTATATGGAGTCGCTTGGTAGCAATCTCTTTTTTAAATATACTTCGTAACAATTTACATAAATCGGTATCTACCTCAAAAGCTTCTACACTTTTGACATCAACTAAAAATTTAGTTAAATCACCTAAGCCAGGCCCAATCTCTACGATTTTATTATCGTTTTTGGGCATCGCTTCGACGATTTTTCTTAAAACTGCTTCATCTTTTAAAAAATTTTGTCCAAATTTCTTTTTAGCTACAACGCTATTTTTATTCATAAAAAAGAGTCTATACTAATTTTGCTTACACTAAGGTAACAATAGAGCAAAATTGTATAATTTTGCTCTATATCTCAATTTTTCCGGCACACACAAAAAGAAAATAATAGATACTTACACCCATTACAGAGGTGATGCTCATCCCTGCGTAGATAATTTTACCAAGCTTTTTATGAGAAGTGATTCTCTTATGATTACGCTTATACTCTTTTGTCGCACTATATATGAGCTTCGACCATAAAACAACACTAATTATTGCGATAACAATGTGAACTATTAAAAAAGTTGTCATTCCATCATAGTCAGTAATACTACCTTCTATAAAAGCATTAAATCCACCAGACATTCTAATACCTATCTCAAATATTACAACAAACACTATACTCACTATATAAATCCACAACTGCATAATATAATGGAGTTTGTACCTCTTCTTTATTGCCATAAGAATAGCAATACCCATTAAAAAAGGCAACAAAGCAAAATAAACAGTTATCATATCCATATATAAAGGTGCATTTGTTCCTAAAAATCCCACTTCAAACATCTAAATCCTCTTTTTTTAATCTTTTAGTTTAATTTGTATGCCACTATCACTTATGATGTACTCATACCACTGTTTAATCTTGGTATGCAAGACAACTCTGTAGTAACCCTCATGATTACCAATTTCTAATTTACTCACCTTGTCCGTTTTTACCTCTTCCATAGCATATGGTATATGCTCATCACTAAAGAAATCAAAAACTACTAGGGTTTCCCCTTGTGCATTGATAAAACTAAAATGACTCTTTAGTTCATCCTTTGTATCTATAAAAACTGAATCATCTTTAAACAAAAATTTAAGCTTCCCAATAGTAAAATTTTTCTCAATTTTTATGATATCTTCCATCGGTTTTTCAACCTTTTTATCTAATTTTTTCTTACTACATACAACTTTTTCTTTTATATATACTTTTACCTCTTCTTTATAAGATCTAATTTTAGCGATATTAAATGCCTCTCCAGCCTGATAAGAAGTAGGTGTTTGAGTATGATTGTATTTACTTACCTCTTTTGGTACCACTTTAGTAACATAATCAAGCAGCTCATTTGAGTTTACAATGCCATTATTGTCAACATCCGCTTCACCATCAAGTGCATCACTCAAAACATACGCAAAAGTACTATGCCCATCAGTATATCCTTCTAAGGTAATCTCTGTGGCTCCTGTTGCTGCTATACTATTTATATTAAGCTTTTTTTGAGAATTTTCAACCAGCTTTTGGGCAACAGACTTAGTGATAGTACCAGAGTAAGATGTATCAAATAAAAGAAGCTGATTGTGTGCTGGAATACGCTTAAAGGCATTTCTTAGTTCATCTTCTGACAAAGCATTTTCTTTTAAATATCTATTGTCAATCGATATAATATCCGAAGTTAACATATAATATTTATCTTCTATTGTGGTTCCAAGTGTTGCCACATAAAACACAAACAAATCATTTGGTGATATGCTTTGCAGTTTTTTCAACTCTGTCAAAATAGATTCTTTTGTTGTTTCTTTATCTGTTTTTAGATAGAGTATCTCTACATTAGAAAAGAGTTCTCTTGACCTTTTAAAAAGAGTACTTCCAAAAAGTAAAGCATCCGCTTGTGCGTATTTTAAATCAATCTGCGTAGCTTTAAAACTATCTATCCCAACAACAACTGCATACAAATTCGGTCTTAAATCAACTGTGTCTTCACCTATAAAGGTGTGAAAAAGAGCATGACTTCTTACTTCATCCTCTACATCATATGCATATACTCTTATCTCGTTGAGGCCTTCATTAAGAGAAATGTTAAATATTCTTGTCCCATTCTCATCTTTTATAACTCTTAGCGACTGGTTATCATCTAATTCTACACCATTTAAAAATACCTTACTCTCACCAATGCCGAAGCCTTGCGATTTAAGTTCAACCGCTACATCCTTGTGTTGGCTGTCGATAGTCTCTGATAAGCCATAAAACTCTATAAGAGGAGGAACAACGCTACTGTTATCGTCAGTACATTTTCTTGGTGGTTTATTCATAGCGTCTAAAATGAGTTTTGCTGAATCAAAACGCTTAAAATTTAGAGCCATTGTGTATGCATTTAGAGGAGCGTCGCCAAAGGTCGCTTCTCGAGTTAAATCAACACAGTTGTTTATGTAGTATTCCGTTACAGCAGTTCCCTCACCTTTATTTGCAATAGAACCAACTAAAGTGGTTGCATTGTTTTCAGATACATCATGAATGCTCATCCCCAAGGTTATCAAGTACTCAATCATCTTCACATCTCTACAGGCATGCATAATTGAATAGTTATTAAAACCAACTAAACTAATATCAGCACCGTGATCAACAAAATATTTTGCCATTTTTACATAATCTTTTCCAGAATGAATATCTTGGTTTCCAATCAATTCATACAAAGCAAAAGTTTTATCTGGCATCTGATAGTTTATATCTGCACCATTATCAATCAACTTCTTAATTATAATAAAATTTGCTTTTTGAGCTGCTCTAATTAAAGGGGAAAATCCTTTATTATCGACAATGTTGACATCTGCGCCTTTATCCAAGAGGTAGTTAACAATTTCAAGATTTTCTTCCTCGACTGCAACCAATAAAAATGTTTTACCATTTGCATCCTGATCATTTATGTTGCCCCCACTCTCTACCTTGCTTTTTACTTCTGCTATAGTGAGCGATGAATCAAATACATCAAATTGGCTTAAACTAAAACAACCAGTAAATAAAAAACCGATTAATGTAAATTTTAAAAAAAAATTAATAAATAAAAAATTACTTTTTTTGATGATTATCCCCTTGAAAATATAATAATTTTATCTAAAGTATGCTATCAAAATTTTATTAAAGCTTTGCTTACTGTTTTTTATTTACTAGCTTAATAAATAACCCATCTGTACTTACCTCATACTCATATGAGGTTTTTGTTTTAAGGTAGATTACTACCCTAAAAGAATCTCCATGATAACCTATTTTAATCTGTGAAACACTATCAGCATCTACTTCTTTTACGAAATGCTCCATGAACCTATTTGTGTAAAATTCAAATACTATTAGATTTTCCCCTTTATCGTTTGTAAAATTAAAGTGCTTTTTAATTTTTCTTTTTACATCTATAAATATGGATTCATCATCAATTAAGAAATTAAGCTTGCCAATACTAATCTCTATCGCCTCATGCTTAACTATTTCATAGAGTGGTTCAACCGTTCTTGGCTCAACAAGAGATTCTTTTGGAGATTTAGTTTTTGCGGTAGCTACTATAGTAGGCTTAAATACTTTAGAGGAGGTAATACTAAAACTCTCTCCAGCTTGATAAAAAGCTGGTATCTGCTTATAGTCATATTTCGCCGTTTCAAGTGAAGCTACATTAAATACATAATCAATTAACTCTGATGATTTAACGACTCCATCACCATCAACATCTGCTTCTCCAGCAATAGCGTCAGTAACGACATTTACAAAAACACTATGAGCATTGATATGTATCTTTAATGCGGTTTGCTTGGAATTTGATGCTGAAATAGTGGCAATATTTGACTTATCTTTAGACTTATGTCTTAGCTCAATTGCAATACTAGGATAACAAGTATCAAATAATAATAGTTTATTTTTAGCTGGTATTTTTTCAAATACATCTATCAGATCATCTTGAGAAAGAGCACTTTTTAATACTTCCTCATCATTCATGCTTTTAGTATTTGAAGTTATCATATAGTAGTTTTCATTTATAATTTTTGCGAATGATGTCGCATAAAATACAAAGAGATCGCTTTTAGAGATAGCTTGTAAATTATTTAATTTTTCTAATATATGCTTTTTTGTTGTTTGGTCACCTTCATTTAAGTATATTATGTTGATTTTTGAAAACAGACTCTTAGAATTTCTCTCTAGTGTTCTTCCAAAGAGGAGTGTGTCAGACACAGCATATTCTAAGTTTAACTTATTTGCTTTACCAATACCCACTATAACCGCATATAGGTTTGGTTTTGCATCAATTTTCTCTTCACCTGTTTCAAGTGTTTTTGCATTAACAGCAATTGCAAAGATGACAAATAACATAACTGCTTGTATAAATTTATTGCTAAAATAAGTATTTATTATGATGGAAGCTCCTGAGCTAAAACAATTCTTATAACTTATCTAGAATTTTACTTAAATAAACCTAATAATAAGCCTAGAAGTGTATAATAGCAACTATATTAGGTGGTATTTAAACTTATGAACTATTTTGCAAAAAGAATTATTCCATGCTTGGATGTTAAAGATGGACGCGTTGTTAAGGGCGTTAATTTTGTGGGTCTTAGAGATGCTGGAGATCCTGTTGAAGTTGCTCGTCGTTATAACGAAGAGGGAGCAGATGAACTTACTTTTTTAGATATAACAGCATCTAGCGATAATCGCGACACTATCGTAGATATTGTAGCCGAAGTTGCCCGTGAAATTTTTATCCCGCTAACAGTTGGCGGTGGGATAAGAAAGCTTGACGATATATATAAACTTTTAAATGTTGGGTGTGACAAGGTAAGTGTAAATTCTGCTGCTATTAAAAGACCACAGCTCATAGATGAGGGTGCAAAAAGATTTGGCTCTCAATGTATTGTGACTGCCATAGATGTTAAAAAAACTGCTGACAAATACCATGTGTTTTTAAATGGTGGTCGAGTTGATACTGGTCTTGATGCGGTAGAGTGGGCTAAAGAGGTAGTTGATCGTGGATGTGGAGAGATTCTCTTAACATCTATGGATGCTGATGGTACTAAAGCTGGCTTTGAACTTAACATCACGGAACAAATTAGTAAAGCGGTAAATGTTCCAGTAATTGCTAGTGGTGGAGCAGGGACAATGGCTCACATAAAAGAAGCATTTATGCATGGTGCAGATGCGGCACTTGCAGCAAGCATCTTTCACTATAAAGAGATTGATATTATGGATTTAAAGCATTACTTACATGATAATAAAATCCCCGTAAGATTGTAGGTTTGGCCTTATGATAATTTGCGCTGGAAATAATGAAACATTTGATTTTGCTTTAGCCACGGGAGTAGGGCTTATCGATACCGCTATGAATCTAACAAGACTTTGTCTTTTTGATAAACCTGAATTTTTACTCTTTGTTGGAAGTGCAGGGAGCTATGGTGAACATAATATTTTTGATATTGTGGAATCTAAAACAGCCTCAAACATTGAACTTAGTTTTTTAAATAATGATGCTTATACTCCTTTAGATAATGTAGTTTCAACTAACACTACTAACACAAAAGATGTTATAGTCAATTCATCAAACTATATCTCTACAAATGAAGGGCTCACGCGTAAATTTTTAAAACTCGGCATTGGCTGTGAAAACATGGAGTTCTTTAGTGTTTTAAAAATAGCCGAAGAGTTTAACATCCCTGCAGGTGGAGTTTTTTGCATAACAAACTACACTAACAAAGATGCTCATGAAGATTTTTTAAAAAATCATGAAAAAGCAAAAAAGCTTTTATCTACTCATGTTAAGAGAAGAATCAAGGAGCTAACAGCAAAATGATAAAACCTTCACTCCTCGACTTTACAAAAAAAGAACTTCTCGATTTAATCAAACCTAGCTTTAGGGTAAACCAGATTTTTGGTTGGCTTTATCATCAATATGCCGAGAGTTTTGATGATATGAAAAATATCCCAAAAACCCTTAAAGAAGAACTTGCAGAAAAATATATTGTTAATCCTCTTACTATTGTAAAGAAAGAGAAATCAAGTGATGGCACTATCAAATATCTGCTTCAGATGCAAGATAGCAAAACGATGGAAGCAGTTTGGTTAAAAATGAAAGATATCCAACTTGATGAAAATGGGGAAGTTATACAAGAGGCAAAGTACACAATCTGTGTTTCTACACAAGTAGGGTGTAAAGTAGGGTGCTCTTTTTGTTTAACGGCAAAAGGTGGGTTTACAAGAGACTTAACTGCTGGCGAGATTGTGGCTCAGGTTGTAACTCTCAAACGGGATAATCACCATAAACATAACCGCAAAATAAATATAGTCTATATGGGAATGGGTGAACCACTCGATAACCTCGAGAACTTAACTAAAGCTATAGAGATATTTAAAGAAGATGACGGACTGTGTATCTCAGGTAAGCGTCAAACTGTCTCAACCAGTGGTTTAAGTACAAAAATAGATAAACTCGGAGAGATGGACTTAGGTGTTCACATAGCCATCTCTCTTCACGCAGTGGATGATGAACTCAGAACTGAACTTATCCCTATGAATAAAGCTCACAATATCTCATCCATTATAGAAGCGGTAAAAAGATTTCCCATAGATACAAGAAAAAGAGTTATGTTTGAATATCTCGTCATTAAAAATAAAAATGATGACTTAGCTTCTGCAAAAAAACTTGTTAGGCTTCTTAGTGGGATAAAAGCTAAGGTAAATCTAATATATTTCAATCCTTATCCAGGAACTGATTATGACAGACCTAACAAAGATGATATGATAGCGTTTCAAGAGTATTTAATTAAACATGGTCTTTTATGTACTATACGAGATTCTAAAGGGATAGATATTAGTGCCGCATGTGGGCAACTTAAAGAGAAAGATGGTATTCATAAAAGGAGCTAAAATGGGCGCTGTAGAGATATTTCAAGTGGTTTTTTTAATTGTAGTTTTTGGAGTTGGTTTAGTTGGTTTTATGAGAGCTGCGACCAAAGATGATTAAATATTAGCATATTTATAATTAACTTATTAGAAAAAAATGCTAATATAGTGTTGTGATTTTAATATCATAAGTACATAAAGGAGAAAATTATGGCTGATAAAACAAATACAGATAGAATAAAAGAGATTTACAATCTCTGCAAAGAACACTTCGGTGATATAAGATTCGTAGGAATTAAATACCATAAAAAAATCGGCTGGATAGCAAAAGCACAGTTTGATGATGGTTTTGAAAACCTAACAAGTGATGGTGCCACTAGTACAGAAGCACTTCGAAAACTAAGAAATCGTGTTAAGAAAATAGTGAAACGCTACAACGCAGTTTAAATCCTCAGAGTGACTCTGCTCACTCAAGATTAAAAGCATAAATAAATCAGCAGTAGTAATTAATTTGTGAAGTTCAAATACGAAGATAAACGACCAACACACCAGGGAGGTCGTCTATAAATGTAATAATACCTTTTTTTTCTTATAAAATAATAATCTATTGAAGTTTCATTAATTCTCTTAAAAAAATGTAACAATTATTTTTTGCTTTACAATATTCACACTTTGCTTTAAAGTGTGAATAAGATAGCTCTTGCATAAAATGAATTTCAAAATTTCCTTTTATTTTAAGAATTATTTTATATAAAATTTTCCTGAAATCTTAATGCTTGAATATAGCTTAAATCCCTTACTATAGGGTTTTAAGCTCTTTGAATATGTTAAAGTTATTTTAGTCTTAGATTTATGAATTACTAACGATAAAAGTTATTCACAAAATATTTCTACAAATTAATATTATGTGAATTGCTGGAAGAAACAAACAAATAAGTATCCATTTGTTTCACGTGGAACATTTTATTTATAAGACTAAACTATCTCGACATACTTGTTTGAAGTTTGTCTTGCTCACTATATGATAAGAATTTCCATACAGTTCAAACTTTAATTCATTTGCATGAAGTAATAATCTTTTTGCACCGCTATTAGCTATTCTTTGAGATGGGTCTAGCTCTCTATCTAAAAACTTAACAATGTTTTCTTCACTTTGTCCATATATTGGGTCACCAACTATTGGATGTTTCACGTGAAACAAATGTACTCTTATTTGATGCTGTCTTCCTGTATGTGGTGAACACTCAACTAATGTCATATCAAGGTCTGGATAATACTCAAGTGGTTTAAAATCAGTTCTTGATACTTTTCCAGTTTCGTGAACCTTTACCACCATTCTAACTATAGCACTCTCATGTTTTGTACGAAGCAGGGGAGCCTCAACACATAGCTCATCCTTAAATTCACCATGAACCAAAGCTAAATACTTTTTCTTCATATCTCGCTCTTGAAACATCATCTTAATCTCTCTCTCACTTACTTTATTTCTAGCACATAAAACTAACCCACTTGTCTCTTGATCTATACGATGTGCAATATTTGCGTCTCTACCAAATTGATATTTCAGCTCATCTATCAAAGAGTATGGAGTTTTCTTTGTTTGTGGATGTATCAAAACACCACTTGGTTTATCAAAGACTACAAACTCCTCTTTAAGATAGCTTGGTTCAAGACCTTTCGTAATTGGCTCGAAATAGATAAATTCAAACTCACCCTCTATCTCTCCTGCAGTTTTCGTCATCTTTTCACCATTAACAAGAACTCTTCCCTTTGAGATAAATCGTTGCGCTTCTCTTTGCGTATAACCTAATTCATGCATCAAATATAAAAAGGCTTTCTGCTTTTTCTCGGCAATCATTTTCTTCTTTACAAATGGCAAATTATAATCCTTTTTTAATCAAATTTTTACTAAAAATTATGTAAAATAAATAACTTTGTATTTGCGAATTTTAACACAAATAATTAAAATAATAATCATAAGGAAACCATATATGGTAGAAAGATATGCCAGAGAAGAGATGAGTAAAAATTGGACTCAGCACGCAAGATATGCTGCATGGCTAGAAGTTGAAAAAGCAGCTGTAAAGGCCTGGGCAAAACTTGGAAAGATTCCTAAGGAAGATGCAGATAAGATTGTAAAAAATGCTACATTTTCAGTGGAGCGGATAGAAGAGATTGAAGCGATTACAAAACATGACCTTATCGCGTTTAACACAAGTGTTTCAGAATCACTTGGAGATGAATCAAGATGGTTTCACTATGGTATGACATCATCGGATGCAGTAGATACTGGTGTAGCACTACAGATGAGAGATTCTTTAAATATAATAATCAAAGATGTAAAAATGCTAATGGAGTCTATCAAAAAAAGAGCCCAAGAGCATAAGATGACTTTGATGGTCGGACGCTCCCACGGAATACACGGAGAACCAATAACCTTTGGTTTAACTTTAGCAGTTTGGTATGACGAGATGGCAAGACATCTCCAAAACCTAGAGCAAACCATGGATGTAATTGCAGTTGGACAAATAAGTGGCGCTATGGGTAATTTTGCTCACGCACCACTTGAACTTGAAGAGTTAGCAATGGCAGAGCTTGGACTAAAGCCTGAACCATGTTCAAATCAAGTAGTTCATCGTGATAGATATGCTAGACTAGCTACAACACTTGCCCTAATGGCTTCAACGATAGAAAAGTTTGCAGTTCAAGTAAGACATCTACAAAGAACGGAAGTTTATGAAGCTGAAGAGTATTTTGCAAAAGGGCAAAAAGGCTCATCTGCAATGCCACACAAAAGAAATCCTATCCTTACTGAAAATATTACAGGTCTTGCTCGTATGATTAGAGCGTACGCTACACCTGCGATGGAGAATGTTGCTCTGTGGCATGAGCGTGATATTTCTCACTCCTCTACTGAGAGATTTTGGCTACCTGATGCATTCATCACTACTGACTTTATGCTTCACCGAATGAATAATGTTATAGCAAACCTAACAGTATTTCCTGAGAATATGATGAAAAATCTAAACCTTACAGGTGGTCTAGTATTTTCTCAGCGTGTACTTTTAGAGTTACCTATTAAAGGTGTGTCTCGTGAAGACGCTTATAAAATAGTTCAAAGAAATGCTATGAAAGTTTGGGAAGAGATTCAGCAGGGGAAACCTACAACAAATGAAAATGGCGAATCTTTATATCTTAACCATCTTTTAGCAGATAAAGAGTTAAGAAATAGTTTAAGCGAAGAGCAAATTCGTGAATGTTTTAACTATGACTACTATACTAAAAATGTAGATGCAATTTTCAAAAGAGTTTTTAAATAATCGGAGAAGCATATGATAACAATTATAAAAAGAAACGGTAGAACAGAACCGCTTGATATTAGCAAGATACAAAAATATACTTCTGCAGCAGTGAAAGATTTAAGTAATGTATCCCAAAGTGAACTAGAGGTTGATGCACAAATTCACTTTCGTGATGGGATAACATCCAAAGAGATACAAGAGACTCTAATAAAGACTGCCGTGGATAAGATAGATATTGATGCTCCAAACTGGACATTTGTAGCTTCTCGTCTTTTTATGTTCAATCTTTACCATCAAGTAAATGGTTTTACCGGTTACTGCTCTTTAGAAAAATATTTCAAACGCGGAGAGAAAGAGGGCAGACTTCTTTTAGGTCTTGGAGATATGTACGATCTTGAAAGACTAGATAAACACATTGAACCCAAAAGAGATATGCTTTTTAACTACCTAGGCGTGAAAACACTATATGATAGGTATCTCATCAAAGATAGAGATGGTGACCCCATAGAGCTTCCTCAGCATATGTTTATGGCTATATCTATGTTTCTAGCTCAAAGAGAAGAGAACAAGCATGAATGGGCTATAAAGTTTTATGACATGATATCTCAATTTGAAGTTATGCTTGCAACACCAACGCTAAGTAACGCTAGAACAACTAGACACCAGCTCTCATCTTGTTATATCGGCTCAACACCTGATAACATTGAAGGTATTTTTGATTCTTACCAAGAGATGGCGATGTTATCTAAATTTGGTGGAGGGATTGGATGGGATTGGACTGGTATCCGTTCAATGGGTTCATTCATTGATGGACATAAAAATGCAGCTGGAGGAACAGTTCCATTTTTAAAAATAACCAATGATATCGCTATAGCCGTTGACCAACTAGGAACAAGAAAAGGAGCTATTGCTGTTTATATGGAGCCATGGCATATCGATATAAATGACTTTTTAGATCTAAAGAAAAATTCTGGTGAAGAGCGTCGTCGTGCTCATGATCTTTTCCCTGCAATGTGGTTAAATGATCTGTTTATGCAAAGAGTTCAGGAGGATGCAATTTGGACCCTTTTTGATCCATACGATGCGGGAGAACTAGCAACACTTTTTGGTGAAGATTTTAACAAGCGTTATAGAGAGTTAGAAGAAGATGAAAACATTATCAAAGAGAAAGTGAAAGCGAAGAACCTTTGGAAAAAGATACTAACATCTTATTTTGAAACAGGCTCACCATTTCTTTGTTTTAAAGATAATGCAAACCGTGCAAATCCAAACAGTCATACTGGTGTTATTAGAAGTTCAAACCTTTGTACTGAGATTTTTCAAAACACGAAACCTAACCACTATAAAATAAGATTCATTTTTGAAAATGGAGAGAGCATCTCTTATGAAGAAGATGAGATAGTAAAAGTAGATAGCGGGATAGAAAAGCCAGCAAAAAAAGTTACTGCACTTGATTCTCTTGGTGGACAGCCAATCTACATTGTTGAGAAAGAAAAAATCAACGGTGATACTGCTGTATGTAATCTTGCTTCAGTAAACCTCTCTCGAATAAACACTAAAGAAGATATAGACAGAATCGTGCCAACTGCTGTAAGATGTTTGGATAATGTTATTGACCTTAATTTTTATCCTGTTGAGAAGGTAAAACGCACTAACATGAAGAGCCGCTCAATAGGTTTGGGTGTTATGGGTGAAGCTCAAATGTTAGCTGAGCAAGCTATAACATGGGGAAGTCAAGAACACTTCGATAAGATTGACGAGATAATGGAAGCTGTAAGCTATAACACCATTTCAGCTTCTTCAGATTTAGCAGTTGAGAAAGGAAGTTATGCAGAGTTTGAAGGTTCATCTTGGAGTAAAGGTATTATGCCTATGGATCATGCAAATGCTGAAGTTATAAACCTTGTAGATCGTGGTGGACTCTTTGCATCAAAGTATGAATGGGATGACTTAAGAACTAAAGTAAAATCTCAAGGGATGAGAAACGGCTACTTAATGGCTATCGCACCTACGAGCTCTATCTCAATTCTTACTGGAACTACTCAAGCTATTGAGCCAGTATTTAAAAGAAAATGGTTTGAAGAAAATTTAAGTGGTCTTATCCCCGTTGTGGTTCCAAAACTCTCTCCTGAGACTTGGTCGTATTATACACCTGCTTATGATTTAAACCAGACTCTACTCATAAAAGCAGCAGCCATTCGTCAAAAATGGATAGATCAAGGTCAAAGTCTCAATATCTTTATAACTCTTGATAAAGCAAGTGGACGCTACTTAAATGAGATATATATGCTAGCTTGGAAACTTGGAGTTAAATCTACTTACTATCTGCGTTCACAATCTCCAGAGGTTGCAAATGATGTGGAAGATAGAAGTATGGAATGTGTAGGTTGTCAGTAATATGAAACCAATAGCTTCAAAAGATATACAAACCTTTTTAAAAAGGTTTGATAACTTTAAAGATGGTAAATTTCGTGCCATCGAAGTTATCTCTCCTACTAACATATCAATTACCTTTGCTGGACAAGATAGTGCTAGAGGATTTGACTGGATTAGTATGAAGTTTGAGTTCAATAGTGTAAGTGAAGCAAAACTTTTAGAGTCAAAAAAACTTAGCCTTGTTGATATAAGTGATGGGATAAATATAATTTTTGAAGATGATAACTTCACTTTTTGTGTGGGTAATTATGAGAGTACCTCTAATGCTAAAAATTCCATATGCTACATAAAATCTTCAACTTTAAAGTACCAAGAGGGTTTGTTTTAAAATTAAATTACTTTAGACATTTTTTTTACTTCTGTAATTATCTCTTTTTGTCTATTGTAAACATACTCCATAAATACAGCTTCATTACTCTCATCTTTATATAAATCACAAACAATCTTGCACTTATAATCTTCACACAGTATAAACACAACCTTTGCTTTTAGATTAAGTTTAACAAACCCATCTATATTGTTGTTAGTTGGTAAAACAAAAGTCATTGTTATATCTTTTTGTTTTATTTTTTCCATCATCTCTCTGTATTTAGCCTTAATTGCAATGGAGTTTACAGAGATATCTAATATCTCACCATTTACAGTTCCAGAAGGGTGAGATAAGACTACAGGAGTTCTTGTTGAACAAGAAACACGGCTATATTTTCTTGCATTTGCATTAGAGCTCAAAAATTGAAATTTTTCTAATATTGCTATTTTTTTCTTTAAATCTATATATTTAACATTAGCTCGAATATCTTTGTAAAAACTTGATGACTGAAGCACTGTTTCTTTCTCATGTTTCATAAGTGTACCTTGAAGTTGTTCAACCCTTACATAGATGAGATTCTCTTTCATTTTTATAATTTTTGAGGATGTGTTGATACATAAACCCTTATAAATGTTTAAAAGCTTAAACTCTATACCATTTGTAAAAGCAGAATCAAGAGATACCATTAAAGCTTCATCTGAATCCATCTCATCTTGAACTTTGTTTATATACTCAATGTTATTGTTTATCTCTTCTTCAGAGAGTGTTCTGTGTTGTATGTGACGAAGTGTTGTTAAAACATCGTTAAGCTCATGCTTATTAATATCAAAGACATAAAGACCTATTATTGGATTGTATTTATGATTTTTAAAAAAATTTAAAAGTTTGTTATGAAAATCTTGAGCCTTCGTTTTTAAACCTTCAAAATCTAAATCTTCAAATAGAGCTACATAAAAATCTTTATCATACTGCGCCAATATGATTTTTTTATCTAAATGCAATTCCACTTGAAGCAACAACTCTTTTAAAAAATATTGTAACTCTAGCTCACTCAAATCTGTTTGAAGTTTTTTAATATTTTCTATCTGTAAAGTTATTATGGAAAAAGATTTTTTTGAGATACTTTTTTCTATCAGCTTATCTTTTACAAGTTCTATAAAACTAAGTCTATTAGATATAAAACTAAACGCTCGTTCAGGTATTTTTTCATCCATATATGGTTCTAAATAGATAATCTTTTCATTTTCATTAATGCTATTACTTCTAACAGAATAACTCACATCTTTTTGATAGTTATTTTTTATAGAATGTTTCATAAAACTATCTTCCACTAACAACTCATCTAAAACAAGTTTTGAGCAAACATTTTTTTCTATATCTTCGAGACTCTCACATCTAAAATCTTCAAAAATTTTATTACTAACAAAAAATAGTTTGTTATTTTTATAGAACATAAAATGTTGCGTTTGCAGTAGTGATTTACCAAGTGAGTTTTGAATATACTCATTTTCATGTACCACTAAATCATTTTTTATTTTTATAATAACCTTTTGGGTATCTTGATTTTGAGTTATAACAGTTTTAACTTTGAGTAAAAAAGCTGTTTGAAAAAGCATTAAATTATACTCTTTAGCTATTAAAAAATATATAAGTGAGTGAGAGTGTGACTCAAATATCTCTTTGAGTTTTGCAGAAAGAATTTTATCTACCTTAGCTAGTTCAACTATATATATACTACTTGGTGCAACAGAATTTATCTTACTTATATCAATAGAATCACTTCTATCAAAAGAGTTTAATATCTCTTTTATAGTGGGTGATATGGATGTTTTATAATATAAGTGAATGATATTCATATTTACTTAAGGTAAGAGCAACAGTAATCAGTTACAGATGTAACTTTAATATCAAAAGAGCTATTTGCTTCAACTTCAAACGAACATGGTCCCTGCATAGCTTTATAAGTATCAGTACCTGCAAATTTTACTTCAATAGCACCTGAATATATCTCCATAATCTCTTTATCTACTGTGTTAAATGTATAATCACCTGTGAGCATAATACCTAGTGACTTGATAGTACCATCTTCAAACTCTATTGTTCTGCTTGTAACATTACCATTAAAGTAAATATTTGCTTCTTTAACTATACTTACATTTTTAAAACTTGACATAACAATCCTTTTAGAGAATTATAACTATTTTAACTTAACCCTTTGAGAATGAGTAATTGCAACTGCCATCGCATCTGTAATATCTAGTGGTTTTATCTCTTTTTTTATATTTAATAATCTTTTTACCATAAAAGCAACCTGCTCTTTTTGTGCTTTTGCTTTTCCTGTTAAAGCTTTTTTAACCTGAAGTGCTGTGTATTCATGAAACTGGCCAAACTCCTCTAAAAGTTTTAACATAATGGCGCCACGAAATTGAGCTAACTTTATAGTTGTAGCAGGATTATGTGCATAAAATATATCTTCCATTGCAACTTCATCAATTGTATGATTTTTAAAAATACTCTCTATCCCCTCAACCATTTGAGGTATTTGAAATTGCAAATTCTCCGCTTGCATCTTTATAAGACCAGCTTCTACAAGTGATATTTTTCCCTTATCGAGCTTTATAAGTGCATAGCCCATATTTCTAGTTCCTGGATCTATTCCTAAAATTATCATCTGACTCCTAACTTATTTTATATGTAAATTATATACAAAATAACTAAAAAGAGAAGTTTTATTGCAGTTTGCAAAGTATTAGAGAAGATTTCTGATGAACTGCCTCTCAACGCTTCAGTATATTCCATAAGTTCAAATAGTTATTTTTGACTCAGGACTTATTCACATTATTCACATCGGTAATTTTTAGTTATTCACATTATTTTAACCAAAAATTATGTAAAAAAAAGATAACATCCATATATATAATTAATTAAGGTTTTAGATGAATATTGGTCAAGAAGTATTACAATTATTAAAAGAAGAGATAACAGAAGTTGAATACAACAGATATATAAGGCAGCTTCTTTATGATACTAAAAAATCAACAAGCGATTTAGCAATATTTTATGCACCTAATGCCCTTGTACTTAAGTGGATTAAAAATAAATATACAGAGAAAATATCTCATCTTTTTGAGGTAAAGAGTGGTGAAAAAGTTACTGTTAAAATTGCTCTTAAAAATCAAATAGATAAAAGAAAAATGAAACAAAAAGTGGAACAAAAAAGTGGTCATTCACTTCTAAATCCATCCCATACATTTAATAACTTTATGGTTGGTGGTTCTAACCAGTTTGCCTACGCAGCAGTAAAAAGTGTTAGTGAAAAACCTGGTCAAACCTATAATCCTCTTTTTATATATGGTGGTGTAGGCCTAGGGAAAACCCACCTTATGCAATCAGCTGGAAATGTTTTTCAAAATCAAGGAAAAAGTGTAATTTACACCACATCTGAACAGTTTTTAAATGATTTTATTCGCCATGTTAGAAATAAAACTATGGATAGATTTCAAGAAAAATATCGTAAATGTGATGTTTTACTTATAGATGATATCCAATTTTTAAGCAACAAAGAGGGGATTCAAGAGGAGTTTTTTCATACTTTTGAAGCGCTTAAAGGTGTTGGAAAGCAGATAATTCTAACAGCTGATAAACATCCTAAAAAAATTGGTGGACTTGAAAAAAGGCTACAAAGCAGGTTTGAGCATGGTTTAGTTGCTGACATCCAACCACCTGAACTTGAAACTAAAATAGCCATCATTGAAAAAAAATGTGAAATCAATAAGGTAAAACTTTCAAAAGATATTATCAACTATATTGCTACAGTAATTGAGAGTAATGTGCGTGAAATAGAGGGGATACTCTCTAAACTTCATGCCTACTCACAACTAATGCATATCGATATAACTATAGAATTTACAAAAAATGTACTCAAAGATCAACTTCAAGAAAATCGTGCCAATTTAACTTTAGATGTAATTACTGGACATGTAGCAAAAGATCTCAACATAAAACCAAGTGAAATTCGCTCAAAAAGCAGAAGTAGAAATCTTGTTTATGCTAGAAGAATTGCTATCTATTTATGCCGTGATTTAACACCAAACACTATGCCTCAACTCGCTCAGTACTTTGGTATGAAAGACCATACAGCTATCAGTCATACACTCAAAAAAATCAATGAATTGATGAAAAATGATGAAGATTTTAAAGTAAAAATAGAAGAATTAACAAATAAAATAACCTCTTCTTCTTAAAATTACTAAAATTAGGTAAAAAAAAAGATATAATCATACAAGTGAATAGATGTGAAAAGAGTCTAGGATGTTCATCACATCTAAATGACTCTGTAAATAGGGGTTAAAAGGTTATATTCACATAATCACACACCCCTACTACTACATACTATAATTATATAAAATATATAGGAAATTCGTATGAAAATAACAGTTTCAAAATCGATACTTGAAAACATTCTGGTTCATGCACAACCGTTTTTAGAAAAAAAAGATACTTCACAAATAACATCTCATGTAATTTTAAGTGTATTAAACTCTATCTTAACTTTAAAAGCAACCGATTATGAGATAGGTTTTTTAGTATCAACCAATAATATAAACACCATAGAGGAAGGTAGTGTAACTGCTAATGGTAAAAAGTTTTTAGATATAGTTAGAATATTAAGAGATGGAGATATTAACTTAGAAGTAAAAAATGATATGTTATTTATCTCTCAATCACACTCAAAGTTTAAACTACCAACTTTCTCTTATAATGAATTTCCTGAATTTCCTAGTTATGAGGGTAAAGCTCGTATATCAATTGAATCTCACTCTCTCATAGAATCTTTAAAAAAAATAACTCCTGCAATAGACACTAACAATCCAAAATTTGAATTAAATGGTGCACTCATAGATATAAAACAAGATAGTATAAATTTTGCATCAACAGATACAAGAAGATTGGCAGTTGTTACTCTCGATAATCAAGGTGCAAGTGAACTCTCTATTATACTTCCTAAAAAAGCGATAGTAGAGATTCAAAAACTTTTCTTTGATGATATAGAACTTTATTATGATAAAACAAATCTTATAATCCATTCAGAACAATATACATTTTTTACAAAACTTATAAATGGTAAATTTCCTGAATACTCAAGAATTATTCCAAAAGAGATAGCAAACACTTTAATTTTACCAAAAGCTCTAATGATAGAGTCTATTAAACAGATAACTACAATATCAACAGATGTAAAAATCACTTTTTTAAATGACTTAATAAGTTTTGAATCATTAAGTGATGATAATATTGAAGCAAAAACTGAGATTAACTTTACCACAAACTTTTCAGAACCTTTTTCTATTGCTATTAACAGTAGATATCTATTAGACTTTTTAAACAGTATAAATTCTCAAGAGTTTACTATAGGTCTAAATGAGGGTAATTTACCTTTTATTTTAAATGACAACAATTTTAAAACAGTAGTTATGCCTATAGTTATATAAAAGAAATTTCTTCATAATTTCTTCATAAATTTATACTACAATCTGTTCAGATAAAATTCAGAGGACTTATAAATGAATAAAATATTTATAAATTTATTATTAATTATTTTGATATTTACTGGTTGCCAAGAGAGTATATCTACTAATACTGAGTATGAAGAAGATATTGAAACTGTAAAAGAATATGAAGAAGATGATAATTCTGATGATGATGATGACAATTATTCTGATGAGAGTTACTCTAATGATGATGACAATTATTCTGATGATGATGATGACAATTATTCTGATGAGAGTTACTCTAATGATGATGACAATTATTCTGATGAGAGTTACTCTAATGAAGATGATGATGATGATAGT
>Ga0256840_1000989_pt1 | contig 27806 bp, 30 predicted proteins | sample 355202metaG_FD_185969 | JGI IMG/M metagenome (GOLD analysis project Ga0256840, IMG submission 185969) | Hydrothermal vent microbial communities from Mid Atlantic Ridge, Atlantic Ocean - 355-202 | ecosystem: Environmental > Aquatic > Marine > Hydrothermal vents | place: Atlantic Ocean: Mid... | reverse complement strand
CCGGCCTCGTTAAGGGCCCTGATAAGCATCTCCATCCTCTCGCTCGTCGTGAAGGGGTTTTTCAGCGTATGGCTCGCCTGGGCGCTCCCGATTCCAATGATAACCTCATCAACCTGCGAAAATACAAATTCCAGAGCTTTTATATGCCCGTTGTGGACCGGCTGAAACCGGCCGACGAAGAGGCCGCGCTTGACCATTCAATCACCTCCAATCAGCTTCACCCTCACGGTATCCCCAACCTTCAGACCGAGCTTTTGGGCGGCACTCCCCTGATTGACGGCTATCTCAAGGTAGTCATGGCTTCCTGGCAGGGCCAAAAGCTCTCCGGGCTTTACCTGGCCGTAGGCCACAAGGTAAGGGATTTCAAGGCTGAAATCTGGGAGCTTAACTTCTTGCGGTCTTCCATGGTTCTTGAGGTTCAGGATGACATTGCCGAAGTCATCGACGTAAACCACCTTCAGGAGCCATACCCCGCCCTCCTCCCCCGGCTCGACGTCGAGCCTAGTCAAAGAATCGGGAGGAACTTCATCGGCGAACTCCTCCGGGGAAACACCCTTCTCGATTAACGCTCCGGCTGGACCGAACACATCTCTCCCGTGGAAGGTAGAGCTGATCCCCCAGCCGGTGAAGCGCTTTATCCTCTCGAAGTCTATGGTCCAGACTCGTCGGGTGTTTATGTGCTCGAGGGGGAGTGTTGCCAGTCCGTTGTCGGGAACGACCAGCCACTGCTCGCCCTCGATGATCACCGCCCGCCTCTCGGTTCCAACGCCGGGATCTATCACACCAACGTGAACCGTCCCGGCCGGCGAGTACTTGACAACCTGCTCCATCACGAAGGAACCTTCAAGAACTGAATGTCGGGTTATTGAATGGCTGACATCAACGATTATCGCCTCTGGATTGATCCTGAGCATGGCAGCCTTCATCTCCCCCACGTAGGGGCCCCTAAGGCCGAAATCAGTAGTGAGAGTTATCATGAACCCACCCAAAGGTTATTAACATCGTGGGTTTAAGAGGCTTTGGACGATGGCTATGAGGCGGGCCTTGGTCTTGGTACCCTTAATTCTAATTGTGATGGCATCGGGATGCCTGATAAAACAGCCAGCACAGGTCACATTCCAGATCGACAAAACTGTCGTTTCGCCTGGGGGAACGATTCATCTGATCGTTCACGTGAACAACACCGGGAAAGTTGGGCTCGTGGGGGCGAACCTCATCCTTGGAAACCACGAGTTCAAGGTCCTGCAGGAACCGAAGTTCCCCTACCTTCTCAAGGTCGGCAAGGAAGTTGAGCTCGTGTGGATCCTAGAGGCCCCTTCCCAGCCCGGAACGTACAATCTAAAGGTCTCGCTGGAGCTTCTGGACGAACTCAACAGAACATGGACGGGATTTTACAGGGTCTTCACGGTGCAGGTATCGGCTAACACGACAGGCCCCAGTGACGTTGAGGTAGACGTTAACGCGCCAGCCATAATCAACGGCGGTAACGAAACCAACGTAACCGTCAAGATAGTCAACCGGCTTGACCTGAGTATTGAACTCAAGGACCTGACCTTCAACCTGCCCGATGGCGTCGAGATAATCCACTCTCCTAACCTGCCACCCCTCCTCAGGCCTAAGAGTAACCTGACCCTGGTCTACACGGTCAAAACCCCCTACGCGTACAGGTACGAGTACATAACGGCAATGCTCCATTATGCAATAAAAGGTGAGGAGAGAAACGCTATCAGCAGCAGCCTGATTAAAATCGTCTGGATGCCGTGGACCGCAAATGAAAGCACGTTAAAAGCCGCATATAACCTCCAGTACCACTGGATAACTGACAGATACATAGTCGATGGGTACTGGATGAAGAAGTACAACTCCACATCGGCATTCAATAGAAGCCGCATCGCCAGAATAGCCCTTCCCGTGGTTAAAGGAACAGAATCTGAGATTGAAGCGGCAGAGGCCATCCAGAAATGGATGAACCAGCGCTTTACATTTGGTGACACCACAGTAACCGTCAACCCAGAGTTCGTGCTCCCCCAGGACAGGATAAGCTACGCCGAGGGACAGATACTCATGACGGCAATGCTCCGCTCCGTTAACATTCCGGCCAGGATCGTAACGCTCTTCAACGGCAGTGACTGCACCATCCAGCCAATAACGGAGTTCTACACCGAGGACGGCTGGTACGTTGTGGATCTCGCCCACGGCTTCATCGGGTCCAGGGATGAGTACCTGGCCACCCCCTACTTCCCGAGGATATATCAGATGGTGACCCAGGAGAATTACCAGTTGGTGGCGCAGAGCCCAACTGGAAAGTGGGGGGTGCACGAACACGTCGACGTGACCGGTGATTACCTAGCCAACCTCCAGGAGCGCCTTCTTAAGGTCCTGATGGAGAGACTGAACCCAGCACTCCGCTCAAAAGTGCTTACCGTTATCAACAACATAGAGGACAACGAGAGGCTTTACGCACTCTTCCTGTTTGATTCTGCACCCAAGAATGACCTGAACAGGGTGCTAGGGGAGTACAGCACGGAGAGGATAGAGAAAAACGTAAAAACCATGTACGAGTTTTACAGGGATATGACATGGAGTGAGAACTTCACAAGGTACTGGAGGATATTCGCAGGTGAAATAGGATGATAGGTGTGTTGAGACTCGGACACAGACCCGAAAGAGACAAGAGGATAACGACCCATGTTGCACTCACGGCAAGGGCGTTCGGGGCAGATGGAATAATAATAGCGGCCGACGTTGATGAACACGTCAGGGACAGCGTCAGAGACGTTGTGGACAGATGGGGCGGGCCTTTTGAGATAGAATTCGATCCCTCGTGGAGGAGGGTGCTGAGGGACTGGAAGGAGAGAGGGGGTGTCGTGGTTCACCTAACCATGTACGGGGTTCATGTGGACGAGGCCCTCCCATGCATAAAGTCGGAGCTGAAAAGCGGAAGGGACATCCTGGTGGTCGTTGGGGCGGAGAAGGTTCCGGGTGATGTGTACAGAATGGCCCACTACAACGTGGGCGTTGGGAACCAGCCTCACAGTGAAGTTGCAGCACTGGCGGTGTTCCTCGACAGACTGCTGGAGGGACAGGGACTCAGACGGGAATTCAAGGGGGCAAATCTGAAGATAATCCCCCAAGAACGCGGCAAGAAGGTCATCGAACTTTGAGGTGGGAGGATGCTGAACAGCTACCGTGAGAACGTGAGGGTTTACCTTGAGGCAATTGTACGTCCCCTCGCAAAAATCGGGGTTACCCCAAACACGATAACCATCATGGGACTGCTGATAAACCTGGTCGGGGCGTACCTGTTCTACATCGGAGACCAGTTCTGGGCCGCCGTGACTCTACTCTTCGGCTCTCTGGTGGATGCGCTCGACGGAACGCTGGCCAGGATGACAGGTAAAACAAGCCGCTTTGGCGCCTTCCTGGACTCCACCCTGGACAGGATAAGCGATGGAGCGGTGCTCTTTGGAATTGCCCTGGGTGGTTTGGTGGACTGGCGCGCAGCATTTCTGACGTTCATGGGGGCGTACATTGTGAGCTACGAGCGCTGTAGGGCGGAACTTGCAGGTTCAGGGAAGCTCGCGATCGGCATAGCGGAGCGCGCCGAGAGGTTGCTCATCCTCATCGCATTCGCACTGATTGGCTACGTCTGGTACGGTGTTTACCTCGTTGGGATTCTGGCCTGGATAACGGTCGTCCAGAGGATGTGGGCGGCCTACGGAAGGCTCAGCTGAATAGACAACAGGGGAATGACGAGAATTTCGCTAAACGAGCCGTTACAGCGGCTATGACGAGCCCTGCCGTTTCCGACCCCTCATTTTTCCACCAGACCCCTCACTATTTCAACCACATCACTCAGCTTTGAGACAATGAAGTCACACTCGCTCCACAGCCCACGTTTCTTTCCCTCAGGGTCAAGAAGAACGGAGAGCATTCCGACCTTTCTGGCGCCAACGCAGTCCTTGGCTGGATTATCACCCACGTACAGGGATTCCCCGGGGGAGACGCCCGCCCGTTCAAGGGCCAGTCGGAACGGTCCGGGATGGGGCTTGTAGTACCCCGCATCCTCGCTGGTGGTTACGGAGTCAAAGAGCCCGTAGATGCCGAGCCCCTTAAGGTGCCTCTCGATGTAATCGTCATCTGAATCCGTGATTACCCCAACGTGAAGGCCCATCTCCCGGAGGCCTTTCAGGGTCTCGACCGCGTCCGGGGAGAGTTCCCCGTACCTCTCATGCATCGAGACGCTTATCTCCCAGAAGTCCCGGGGGACCTCAAAGCCGTAGCGCTCCCCCACCCGTTGCATAGCCCTAGTATCCACGTCCCTTATCCTCATGTAGGGGCCCCCGGCGAGTTCCCTGAACGCTGAGGAGGTTTCGGCCTCATACTCCTCCCAGACTTTGATGACGTCCAGATCATCTCTACCTGCCCTTTCCAGGACGTTCCGAACGATGTTCTGATGGGTAACGTTTTCCCCGGCTTTGGTTATAAGGGTCCCCACGAAGTCGAAAAAGATCGCCTTCATACCACCACCGATGTCCCTTCAAGAACAGCACTAAAACCCTTTCCCTGGCAAAATGTCAAGAAACAGAGGGGCAAATCCGATATTTGTGCCTAAACGTCGAAAAATTTTTGAAAAATTTTTTATGGAATAAGTCCTTTCCCAAATCGGTGATGGCATGGAAGCGATACTCCTCGTCTGGGGCGTCCGGGACGAGGTCCTGAAGGGGCTGCCCGTGGAGGGGCACTGGCTATACGGAGAGTACGACTTCATAGCGAAGGTGGAGTTCAGAAGCAGCATGGAGATGGAGAAATTCGAAAAAACGCTCAGGCACGTGATAGACGGTGGGAGGTTCAAACTCATGCCCGTTAAGATATCCGGGGTGAAGGGGGAGAATGGAGAGAACGAAACGAGTATACTGGAGAGCATCGAGGTGGTGGCGGTGCCCTAAACCCTCGATTTTACCAACCCCGCTTCTTTGAGCTCCAGGTACGCCCTCCTTAACGCCTCCCGTATTTCGCGCCTTTTATCCGGACCACCAAGTCTGTACGCCGCCTTTCTGAGGCTTCCGCTTTGAAGGAAGAGCTCAATAAGCTCCCTATCCCTCTCAGGAAGGGAGAGGTTCTTAAGGGCCATCTCCGCTATCGTCAGGGGGACGTTGCCCTCGTAGGCATAGTCGGAGCTCAGGACGGGTTTCTCAAAACACTCAACCATACGAAAGCGGATTATATGCACGGTATCGACGTCGGATATAGACTTGTAGTGTCTCCTGAGTGCTTCAAGGAGCTCTTCACGGCGGGAAAATCCATCGGATACCGCATCGTCGTCCGTAAGCTCCTGAACCCGCCTGCACTCAACCCTCTCAACCACGGCCCTTCCGATAACGTAGCCTCCTGCATGTATCAGAACTTCATCACCGGGATTTAAGTTTGGCTTCTTCCCCTTCCTCACCGTGGACCGCTTTTTTCCTTCAAGAATTGCCCTGGTGTACCTGCCATCGAACTCCAGGTGTCTCATCCTTCCCCACCCAGGAGCCTGAACTTTATGACCATAACGCCGTACCTGTTCTCTTTCCATTTGGCGTACATGCCGTGAAAACGTTTAAGGGCCCGATCAAAGCTCGGCTCGTCGGGAAATATCTTCTTTACAGGTTCTTCACGGAGAACCTGACGAAATGTCTCGTAGTGCTTGACCTCCGTAACGACCGCCGGTATCTCGCTGTTAAAGAGTATCTTGTCCCCGGGCTTTATGCTCCGCCACTGAGGATAGGCCACCCGGACTTCCATCCTTTTCTCACCGGATCGGATGTACTCCAGGTACTCCTCCCGAACACGGAATTTGTAGACTTTCATCTCCATCACTTCCCATTCTTTCACGCCCTTAAAAGCCTAGGGGGTAGAAACTTTTAAATCCTTTAGCACCGAAGATTGAACTGGTGTGGGAGATGAGAAGAAAAGCCCAGGGAGCCCTTGAGTACCTCTTCATGATAGCAGCGGTGTTAGTGCTGGTTCTGTACGCCACCAGGGTGGTCCTGAACGGAACCAGAAACATTGAAAAAGCAGTGGGCAACTACACGGAGCAGGTACGGAAGCAGATACTCGAGAACCTATGAGGTGGAATCATGGATTACATCCCCCTCGTTCTGGGCCTGGTTATGGGAACCGTCACTTCGTACACCGATATCCGGACGGGGTTTATCGATGACCTTCACGTTTTTCCGATAGCCGGCCTTGGAATCGCCTACTACCTTTACAAAGGATTTTCCGTGGAGCACAGCACCATCCTTGCCTTCTCCGGAGTCATAGCGTTTCTGATAGGGCTTCTCCTTGGTCTTCTGCTATACTTCATCGGTGCTTGGGCAAGCGGCGACGTCGTGGTACTCGCCGGGTTCTCGGCCCTGCTTCCGTACGCCCCCCTCTGGGGCAGGGTGGTTCCCCCGTACACTGTGAGCTACCCACTGTACCCAGTCTCGATTCTCCTGAACAGCATCATAGCCGTGTTCCCATTCATCTTCCTGTACTCCCTGGGTGTGATACTAATCCGGAGACAGTACCATGAGCTGGTCAGGATATTCACCGATGGTGCGAAGCTGACCGCCGAAGTGGCCCTCTGGATAACCGCGGGAATAGGGTTCCAGATAGTCATGGCGAAGTCGGTGGGATGGGTGTTTGGAGGGCTGTGGGGATGGGTGTTTGCGCTGGTCGTGATAACACTGCTTGGAAAGTTCCGGAAGGCGGGTGATGTCGTAGGTGCCATCACCTTGGCGTACCTAGTCCACCTCAACCCCCTCACAGGTCTCCTCCTGTTCGGGAAACTCCTCCTTATGCTCTACATGTTCAAGGTGTTCCTGGCGACGGTCAAGTACATGCGCGCCTCGGTCCTGATGGAGGAGGTTCCGGTCGAGGCGCTGAAGGAGTGGGACATCCTGGGGGAGACGATATACGAGGACGAAGAGAGGATAAAACGGGACAGAACCTCCCTCCTCGACAGGGTTAAGGATGCGGTGACAAGGGGGGACATAGCCTCATTAAAAGGCCAACACGGGAGGGTCATTGTCTCAACCACGGCCGAGGGCCTGAATAAAGAACAGATCGAGAGATTAAAGGCTCTCGTGACGGAGGGAAAACTAGAGAATAGGTTCCTGCGCAAGAAGGCCATGCCCTTTGCACCGGCCCTCTTCCTGGGGTTTCTAATAAGCTACCTCTGGGGAGACATCTTCTGGTGGATCGAACTGAAGCTCGCAGGCATGTGAGGGGATGACGAGCTTTTGCTTTGCTGAGTCCTCTACCGGCACGGCAGGTGATGAGCACGCCCTTCACGGACCCTCAGTCCAGAAGGCCCTGTATTATCTCCCCCACTTCATGGAGGCTCTCAACAACGTGGTCCCCCTCGACACCCTCATGAGGATTTATCGCTATGGCAACGTCGGCCTCCTTGAACATGCTTATATCGTTGAAGCCGTCCCCCACAGCTATCGTTAGTTCGGGGTCAAGCTTCCTCTTGAGGTCCCGTAGGATGGCACCTTTGCTTTTGAAATCGACCTCGGGGTTGACCCTTCCAGTAACAAGGCCTTCCTCGTCGAAAATCAGTTCGTTGGCGTACACGTAATCAACACCGAGCTCCGCCCCAACCCTACGGGCGAGGCACATCAAACCGCTGCTTAGAATGGCGATCTTAAAGTTGTTATCGCGGAGGAACGCAATGAGCTCCTTCGCCCCATCCATGTACTCGACGGAGTTCGCCCACTCCATTATCTCATCCCAGCTATGTTCCCTCCAGAGCGATGCGTCAAGTTCTGCCCACTCTACGTAACCAATCTCGCCCGAGAAGAACCTCTCGGCGTACTCCATCCCCTTCTCCCACGTACCGAACCTCTTATGGAGCTCAACCCAGCTTGAAATCGATTTCACAAGGGTTCCCTCCAGGTCGAAGGCTATGAGTCTCACCATGTCATCACCTGCCCGACAATTGAGTATCTCCTTAAAAGGCTACCCTTCCCACCCATGCTCCCCTATCAGGGGAACGAAGGCAACGCCACCCCAGCGTCTCTTCCGTACCTTCCCACTTCCAGTTTTTGTTATCACGTAAAGGTCCTGCCATAGGTGGTAGCTACCAACGGGGATCAGAAGCTTTCCACTTGACTTGAGCTGTTCTATCAGTGGGTCCGGAATCCGTGGGGCACCCGCGGTGACGATGATCCTGTCGTAAGGCGCCCTGGGAGGAAACCCCTTCGTGCCGTCTCCGGGTATGACATGAACTATCCCTTCATATCCTGCCCTTTTAAGGTTTTTCCGTGCAAACTCAACCAGTTCAGGAATTCTCTCGATGGTGTAGACATCGGTCTTGACGATTTCAGCTATCAGCGCGGCATTCCACCCGCTCCCCGTGCCGACCTCAAGGACTTTCATGCCTTCCTCCAGCTCCGCCAGCTCCAGCATTATCGCCACCATGTGGGGGGCGCTTACCGTCTGTCCGGCAGGAATCGGCAGGGGCTCATCAACATGCGACCACTGTGCGCTTTCCTCCGGCACGAACTTATAACGCGGCACCTTAAGAAAAGCTTCTTTAACCTTTTTGCTTTTTATTATTCCTTCCCTCTCAAGGGCTTCAACCCTTCTCACCCATTTGAGGTAGAGCTCCTCCTCGTTCATGAGTCTCACATCGGCATTAAGATATTTTAATTTTGCCTCATGTGTATGTTTTGGATGATAGTTTGTTAAGCTTCTAACTCTAAACTCTAAACTCTAAACCCAGAACCTAAAATCTACTTTAACTTTAAGTTTTGATTTAAGCCTTAAGTCCGGAGAACAAAAGCGGAGGACTAGTGGCCGGCGGCGTCCCCGGTTTCCCGCCCCCCTCTCGGAGGGCAGTACACCCAGGAACGCTGGCGGGCTTAACTTCCGGGGTCGAAACGAGACCGGGTGTGACCCCGCCGCTATGACCGCCGTACCGATACATACTCCCTGAGATGGATTTATAAGCTTTGCGGTTGAAGAATGCCCTGTATGGAGGGAGAGATACTGAAACTCCTGACGGCACTGAGAGGCAGGACGCCTTTGACACCTGAAAAGCGGGTTAGGGATTTCCAGCTTAAAGTCCAGGGAATTAAAAATGGCGAGCAGGCTGAGCTTGAGGGATTCCTCCTTCTGAGAAAACCTCCCCATGCCCCGGATGATGCGGTTTATTACATCCTTTCCCCTCTCCAGCCCTCTGACCTTCAAAAAGCCTCCATGGTATCATATTTAATACTCCGGATAACGGAGAACAGCAGAATCTCAGGCAGCGTGAGGAGCGGGAGCTACGTCCGGGTCTCGGGCTTCATGGACTCCTATCCCTACGGCACGCTGAGGATGCTGAATGTGGCCGAGCTGAGGGGTGAGGACTACTCGGAATACTGGCTTCAATACGATGAGACTGCCCTGAGCAAAAAAGAGTTTGAAAATCTGTTCATGGACACCATCTATGCCAGCTATGACTTTGAGAAGGCCTTTCTTTACTCCCTCTTCGCATCCCCCAGGATATTGGGGTCTAACAGGGAATGGGGAGAGGGGGTTACCTTTTCGACATTCAAGGACAGGGACAGAATTATTCTCTCCATATGGGAGGCCGTGAAATACATAACGGGACTCTTTCCGAGGGAGCTTTCTCTGAGGAAGGAGAAGAGATGGCATTTCGTGGATGAACACCTTGATCTGGATTTTGTGGCATATCTGCCGGAAACTCCTGTCAGGTACTACTCTCCCTTTTCCAGAGCTGTGCTCAAAAATGAAATACCCGCTCCGAAATGGGCGTTCAGATATTTCAAATCAAAGGATGCTGTTTTTTTAACGCCGAAAAAGGCAAAAATCCTGCCCGATGATCCCCTCGCATACCTCTCAGAGGTGCCTTTCATCCTGAATGAACCCGTGGGGTATGAAAAGAACCGCGAGCTTGAGCAGCTCATTCCAAACGTTATAGCCACGATATTCAAAGAGAGGGCAAAAATGGCGTCAATGAGCCTGGGGGATAGAGAACTCAGGATTTTCAGGGAGCGATTTGAGGACTGGATTATGAAGAACCGCATGGAATACGGCGAGAAGTTCGATGCACTGAGGCTGAGCGGCATGGTATTCGAGACCAACACGCGCTTCCTCCTAAGCACCCACATCCTCGGATCAATGGCCAGGTTTGAGGGGGGGCTGAAAAGGAGCATAATAAGCGACGTCCTCGTTATAAATCAGGAGATTCTTGACACATGGATGAATGAGATACCGCCTGACATCCTGATGAAGGCCGTTAAGGAGTATGAAAGATATATAAGCAGGGATAGGAGAGCCAACATAGCCCTGAGCATATTCATGGATCTGGAGGCAACATCTGCCGACGGCAGTGTCTCATGGGAGGAATTTCACAGCGCCCTCATCAGGTATGGATTCAAACGGAGCGATGCGGCGAAAATCATCGAGCGCCTCCTGCGTGAGGGCTACCTGTACGAGCCGTTTGCCGGAAGGCTGAGGATGATAAAGTAGGTGGTGGCATGGGCAGGAAAAAGTTTCTCCGTCAGAGGGAGCAGAGGGAGAAGAGGAGAATTGCCAGGGAAAGGATTGAGATACTCTTCACCTTGGCGGAGCGTGTTTTCCCATACGAGCCCGAATTAGCCAACCGCTACGTTGAGATAGCCCTCGCAGTTCAGCAGAAGGCGAGGATAAGGATGCCGGGGAAGTGGAAGCGGCGCTACTGCAAGAAATGCCACTCCCTCCTTGTTCCCGGAAGAAATGCCCGGGTGAGGCTCAGAAACGGCCACGTCGTGATCAAATGCCTCAACTGCGGACACATAATGAGGTATCCATACACAAGGGAGCAGAAGAAAAAGAGAAGGGAGCGGCAAAAAGGGGCCGATTCAAACCCCTGATTTTACCGCCCATAAGATGGTGGTGCTCAACGTGTGATATCAATGCTTTCTTCCTTTAGACGACTTCGCGGGAGGGTTGCTCCGTATGGTTTCCTTTCCTTTCTGGTAAGCCTCCCTTACCATGGCCTTTATCTGGTTCATGAGCCCCCTCGCCTGCTCGTACTGACCGTTTTGGATTGCAACCCTGAGCTGCTCCATGAGGGCGTTTATCCCGGTAACGTTGATGTCAGCCCGTTCCATCACCGATACCTGTGCCTGGAGCTTGATCATTTCCCTTTCAAGCGCCATCTTTTCGCTGTTACCCAGCATTTTCCTCATTTCTCCGTTTGCCGCCTTGAGGCCAAACTGCGTCCTTACCTGAAGTTCGAGCATAAGCTGATACGCGTAGGTGTAGTTGCCTGCCTGGAGGGCCTGGTTGGCCTTTTCCATCGTCATTTCCATGACGCGCACCTGCTGCATGAGCTGGGTGCAGTTGGTTTCGTTCGCTATCTCCTTGATGGTTCTAACGCGTTCCCTAACCTGAATCATGAGCTGAAGCACAGTTTCCTTCGTGACGTTGAGCTGGACTTCACTGGCGGTACAGTTGCACCCCCTGAGTTGCTCCTTCACGCGCTCCATGAGCTTCTTGGATGCCGGACTTCCAAAGGCCAATGCCTCGCGTATCTGAAATCTCTCCATGAGCTTTGTAACGTTGGTTGTCTTGTTGACGTAGAGCACCATCGCCCTGTTCTGAACCGCGACTTTGAGGGCGTTCTTTATGGCGAGGCTGTCATTGCCCGGCACGATAACGCTTTCGTTGAATTTCAGGCCAAATTTTTCCATAGCCTTTTCCATCACCTGGAGGTTTGTTTCGTATCTGTTCTGGCCGCCCCAGCGCTCGACAGTTATGCCAAGCTCCTGAAGGTCGCTGACGTACTGTTCAACCACAGCATCGGGCCCGCCGATTATTATCACCTCATCCGGGGCGTAGCTCATAATCTCCGCCGTAACGTTCGGGTCATAGACGCCCCACGTGGTCGTGACTACCACGGCCCCGGTTACGTTCGCCAGATATTCGGCAATGGTGCAGTCTGCCTCGTTGTCGCTCGCTAAGATCACCGTCACGCTCGTGCTCGCACTTACGTTGCTGAACGTTACTGGTGTCGCTACCATCAGCAATCCAAAGAGGATTGTCATCACTCTTTTTCCTATCATGAGCCCCCACCTCAGTAATCTTTATGAAAGAGCCAATATTTAAGCTTTTTTCACGAAATCGTCTATTTGTGTTAAAGATTGTTTATAAAAAAGCTTTGAGGGGTAGTGCTCATTTTTTAACTGTTAACAAAGGTTTCAAAACGTTTAATTACGTTTAATTGACCCTCCTACCGTTCTGATTAATCCAATTGGGTATGTTATCATTGAATTGGGGGATATAACCTGGTTCATTCCACAAAAGCCACAGCCCTCACGGGACCCCCTGAGCCGCCCTCTATTTTCAGGGGAAATGCCATAAATGTGAACTCCACACCCAGAAGAACTTCGAGGTTGGTCAGGTTCTCGAAAATCGGTACTTCGGCCGACAGTAGTATCTTGTGGACGGCATCGTCGCCGATGCTCATCGCATCTGTGCCAACTGCTCTAATCCCCTCCGCCACCAAGAACAGAGCCACCTCCGGGGAGAGCTCCCTTCCGCCCGTCAGGAACAGGACCATTCTATCGAAGTAGCCTGAATCCGGAATCTCGTCGAGCTTTACCGGGCCGCTTCCGTTCCTGACATCTACGACCATACCCTTTCCCACAAACCTGTCCAAAGGCATCTCGTCAACGGTCTTTCCCCCGGGGATGAAATGAGCAGGTGCATCAACGTGCGTCCCTGAGTGCTCGCCAAGCTTGAGGACGTTCATGTAGTAGCCGTCCCTGTCAATGACGGCCCAGAGCCTAACGCTAACCGGCGGGTCGTCCGGATAGGCAGGGGTATCGTCCGAGAGGGGCACCGAAAGATCCACTATCATGGGAACACCAATCCTTCTACTCATTTTTACCTAAAAACCTTTCCCGGAATGGAAGTTTTTGAAGTCTGAAATCCACAATTGGTAACCCAAGGGTTTTAAGGGTCAGCTCCAAGGGTCAACCGGTGATGAAAGTGGACTGCACGAAGGATTACTGTGTTAAAGACATATCACTCGCACCGAGCGGGGAGAAGAAGATAGACTGGGTCTCACGCTTTATGCCTGTCCTTCAGCACATAAGGGCGGACTTCGAGGGAAAAAAGCCATTCAAGGGGGTCAGGATAGCCACGACGCTCCACCTTGAGATGAAGACGGCTTTTCTGCTCCTCACGCTCAAAGCCGCAGGTGCCGAGGTTTCTGCCGCTGCCAGCAACCCGCTCTCAACCCAGGACGACGTCGTCGCTGCACTGGCCAAGGCAGGCGTCAGGGTATACGCCATCAGGGGAGAGGACAGGGAGCAGTACTACGAGTTCATGCACAAAGCGCTCGACATAGGGCCGAACATCATCATAGACGACGGGGCAGATATGATAAGCACCCTGATGAGGGAGAGGGGGGAGCTCGTCGATGGGGTCTGGGGCGCGAGCGAGGAGACGACGACAGGGGTGATAAGGCTCCGCGCGATGGAGAAGGACGGCGTTCTGAAGTTCCCCATTATAGCCGTGAACGACAGCTATACCAAGTACCTCTTTGACAACCGCTACGGCACCGGCCAGTCAACGTGGGACGGAATACTGAGAACAACGAACCTCCTCATAGCCGGCAAGAACGTCGTCGTTGTCGGCTACGGCTGGTGCGGCAGGGGCATAGCGATGAGGGCTAAGGGTCTCGGGGCTACCGTCATAGTCGTCGAGGTTGACCCGATAAGGGCCCTGGAGGCGAGGATGGACGGCTTCCTCGTCATGGACATGAAGGAAGCCGCCAAGGTCGGAGACATCTTCATCACCTCGACGGGCGACATCAAGTGCATTCGGGGAGAGCACTTCAAGGTCATGAAGGACGGTGTTATCTTAGCGAACGCCGGCCACTTCGACATTGAGATATGGAAGCCGGACCTTGAGGCACTTGCAGTTGAGATAAACCAGCCCAGGCAGAACATAACCGAGTACAGGATGACGGACGGAAGGAGGCTCTACCTGCTCGCCGAGGGCAGACTTGTGAACTTAGCGGCCGCTGACGGCCACCCCGCGGAGATAATGGACATGAGCTTCTCACTACAGGCGAAGGCGGCCGAATACATACTGAAGGACCACGAGAGGCTTGAGCCAAAGGTCTACGTGCTCCCGAGGGAAACAGACGAGACCGTGGCGAGGATCAAACTCGCCTCGATGGGAATAAGGATTGAGGAACTCACAGAGGAGCAGAGGCGCTATTTGGAGAGCTGGGAGCACGGAACATGAGGTGGTGAGTATGAACTTCGAATCCCTCAAACTCGTTCCCGTCGGCTACGTAAGGAAGGACAAAGGAACCTTCATCGAAATTCTACCCGGGTTCTGGGGGGCCACCGACGGCCTTAGAGAAGGTGACTGGATTAAGCTTGTCCTCTGGTTCCACGAAAGTGATACTCCAGCGGGGAGAAGGGTCTTCAAGGTGCACCCCTACGGGAACCCGAAGAACCCGCTAACAGGTGTCTTCGCGACGCGCTCGCCCTACAGACCGAACCCGGTAGCCCTTTACACCGTCAGAATCCACCGCATCGAAGAAGGCAAACTCTACATAGATGAGATTGACGCCATAGACGGAACGCCCGTGGTGGATATCAAAATCTTCGTCGAGCGCTACGACTGCCCCAAGGCAGTGCCGATAGAGGAAAAGGAAGCCAGGATAAGGGCCGGGAGGATGATAGGCGAGGTGAACCTCATTCCAAGGAGGAGCGAGCACCTTGACGAGCTTGAGGAAGTCTTACCTGAGGAATACGACGCGCTGATACTCGAGATAGGCCCGAAGACGACGACGCTGACGGCAAAAGAGCTGGTGGAGCTTATAGAGGCGCTGAGGGAGGTCTACGAGAACCTGCCGGTGGAGATAAGGGACAGGGTCAGAACACGTGCAACGCGCTCGCCTTGAAGTCCACGTAAATTCTTTTCCTTTTCTGTTCCAGTTCAATTATTGAGCGCCAACCATAAGACATTAAGCAGAAAATCATCAACCCCCAAATGAGAGCCAAGCTCCTCGATGGCCCCAACAGTTACCGAGCACGGGATCTGAGTTATATCCGGTTAGTGCCCTCATCAGAATACACCACAAAGTTCTTTCCGGCGTCTTTACCTTCATAGACCCTCTTGAGAGTTTTTTTGAGACCCCCGCATATCAGGATTATCCCCTCGGGGTTATCCCTCTGTGGGTAGCTCAGAATCACCTCGCGTTCCTGGGGAATACCCACCCCCCGCAGAACCAGGCGGGACACCCCATCCTCAACGACCTCGTACTCAAAATGGGGCCCTATCACAAGGCGGGTCTTGACAACGGCGATTCTCTCGCCCCCTCCCGGTGAGTACGCCCCCAGGGCAATGAAAAAGCCCAGCACGACAACAAGGATGGATACCAAGTAGTACGGCGCCGGGACCTTGCGGAGCAACACATCCCAGTTGTCAAAGAGAAATGCGTAAACGACAAGGCTCAGCAAGGCCGCAAGTCCAAACCCCATGGAGACGGACAGGAGATGGTGATATGTGGATGAGGTGATATCGTCCGGTAGGACGCCCCAATTGGAGAGGGTGTTTACCCTGTCCCAGAGACGATCCACGTACATCCCGAAGAGCAGCATGAGTATATAGCCGTGAACGTACCCCCATGAGACTCTCGTGCTCACGAAACCCGACAGCTCCGGAAAGAAGGAGGTCAGTACACCCGCCGTGCTGAAGAGAAGGGGAACCGTATACACCAGCATCAGAACAGAGACCACCTTGCTTACCTTATACTTAAACAGCAAAGCGAAGGAAACCAACCCCATCAAGACAATTAGAATTCCCCGGACCGTTAGCTGACCCGGAATGCCGAGTGTGGAGATCGTAGTCCCAACGCCCTTCAGGGACAGCAGCGCATCGACTGTCATCGGAATAAGTGGAGCGACCAAGAAGAACTTAATCCCCAGCAGAACACTTTTCACACGCACCATTTACCTCACCATCATGATGGTTTTAGCCAGCACTGAGCTCACGCTCCCCTCCGAAGGATCCCAGTGAATAACCCTGGCCAGGGGAGAGAGCTTGGCGGACAGTGCCCGTTTCTCAAGCTCAATGAGGGACACCGCACCGTCTTCAAAAACCGAGTAGGGTGAGACATCAATGACGATGGCGGGGAGGCGTTTTCTGTAGGCGGAGATCACCGCGGTGAGGGAACCGGCGACATCAGAGAACCCCTCCTCTATCAGGTTGGTCACGTATATGAGTAGCGGGGTGTACTGGGCCACTATACGCTTTGTCTTTTCAACGGCACTCCTGAAGCCCTCAGTGCTCCCCTCGATATGCTGAACTTCGGTCAGGGCGCGGAGTATGGAGTGGAACTGCTCGGACCCCGTGGACGGCATGAGAAGCTTACCGCTGCCGACGAGGTACAGCCCAACGTTGTATCCGTGTTTCAGGAAGTAGTAAGAGAGGGAGGCCACCAAACTGGCGGAGTACTCAAGGGGGGTTCTCAGGGTGCTGCCCACGCCCATTCTCCCGGTGACATCGACGAAGAAGAAGACGGTCTTCTTACCTTCACGCTCGTACTCGTTCACCCTGACCTCACCCAGCCGGGCGGTGGCCTTCCAGTTTATGAACCTCAGGGGGTCACCCGGAAGGTACTCCCGAATCTCCTTAAAATCCGTTGAAAGTGCACCCCGGACTGACTGGGTCGTTACAGGAACGGCGAGTTTCGACCTTTTCCTTGGAGCATGGAGACGCCGGGAGAGCACGAACTCCGGCATCACCGTCACGTCCGTTCCTCCCGTGAACACGGCGTACGTAGACTCCCTGACACCTAGAACGTGCTCAGCATAGACCTCCGTGGGGGGGAGAGTGTAACGGCCCCTCTTCGGGAGCACGATGACGTACTCGTACTCAACCTCAAACCTCCTGAGTCCCTTAAAAAAGGTCCTCACATTGCTGCCCTCAACCAGGGACGCCTCCGGGGGAAGGGGGTTCCTGATGACGACCCACCCAATCCCCCGTTCCACTGAGAGATTGACCCGGATTTTAATCTCCTCACCCACACGGTAAATCCTGCGGTTCGTATCCATCCTCACTCCGATACCGTGCGGGCTTTCAATGATGAACCCAACCGCCAGCAGGGAAATCGGGAACAGTGCGTAGTAGGCAAAGTGTGGGCTACCCACCAAGGCCGCAATGAACACAAACCACAGGGACGTTGAGACGAGTTCTTTTACGGCGCTCATCATTCCTCACGCATCTCTCCTTTGGGAACGGGGGTTTTGTTCAGGGCATCCCGTATCACGTCCTCCCCACGTACACCCTCGAAGGCGTGTTCGGGCTTTAAGACGACCCTGTGGGCAAGGGCATCCAGGGCGTACTCCTTAACGTCATCGGGTATGACGAAATCCCTCCCGGAGAGGGCGGCGTTTGCCTTCGATATCTTGAGAAGGGTGAGGGCACCCCTTGGGCTCGGCCCCGCCTCCACCCTCTCGTCGCCCCTAGCGTTCCTCACGAGCTCGGCTATGTAACGGATCACGTCCGGGTGTATGTAAACGGAGTGCTCAACGAAGGCCTGCATCTCCAGGAAGGTTTTCCTGTCCGTCACAGGCCTCATGTCCGTTGTCGGGTCGTCCTTCGCCCACTTAAGCCTCGCCTCCAGTATGGCAACCTCGTCCTCAAGGGTTCCTGGATAACCAACGCTCATCTTCAGCGCAAACCTGTCAAGCTGGGCCTCCGGAAGGGGGTAGGTGCCCTCGAACTCAAGGGGGTTCTGGGTGGCCATCACGAAGAAAGGCTCATCGAGTTTAAGGGTGTCCCCCTCCACGGTGACCTGTCTCTCCTCCATGGCCTCGAGGAGGGCGGACTGGGTCTTGGGGGGCGCGCGGTTTATCTCGTCGGCCAGCAGCACGTTGGTAAAAACCGGCCCCCTAACCAGCTCAAACGTCCCCGTGTTCTGGCGCCAGACTTTGGTTCCAATTATGTCCGCAGGCAGCAGGTCGGGCGTGAACTGTATCCTCCGGTACTCTAGACCAAGGGCCTTTCCAAACGCCTTAGCCAGAAGGGTTTTCCCAAGGCCGGGATGGTCTTCAAAGAGCACGTTTCCATTGACGAGCGCCGCTGCAAGGGTCTTTCTCACGACGCCGCGGTTTCCTATGTACACCTCAGAGATTGAATCAAGCACATCCTTCGAGATAGCATACAATCTTTCAACGTCCATTTATCCTACCTCCAGACCTGAGTTCTTTAAAGACGCTTTCAACAATTTTCCTCCGCCTTTCGGCGTCCTTCCTTGCGTACTTCTTAACGAGCCACAGCGGGGTGAACGGGGTTACCCTCGTATCCTCATAATCGACCACCGGGCGAAGGAGTTCCTCCATTTCGGAGCGGGACATCACGGAAGAACCGTAGAACGCTATGAAAGAAACCAGGGGGGCCTTTTGACTGTTGAGAACAAAATCCTCCACGGCTTTTTTTGCGTCTTTGAACTCCACATCCTCCAAAAATGTCACCTCACCTTCATGCCTCCTCCACTCACCCACAAGGTACGCACCGAAATTCCTGGTCGAGAAGTTGGAGTTTATCATCACCGTTGCCAGAAAGAGGGAAGCAACGACAACCCCCCACTGTACAAGAACCGCGTATCGAGGAAATCTGTTGGACAGGTATGGACTAAGGGCGGCGTAACCGAACACTATGATAACGAGGAGGATTAGACCGAGAAGATGACGCTCAATGAAGACGCCGCCGAACCGTTTCTCCACGAACGCGAGGATGTAGAGGGCCGCTATTCCAGTCCCGAGGTACAAAAATGAACTTCCCAACCCCCCAAGGCGGGGGACGAAGTAAGGGGTCGTTACGGCTATTCCGACACCGATGCCCCTCACCAGCAGGTCAAGCCCTCCACCCAGGCTCCCGGCGAGGGAGGCGATGGAGACCCCAACGACGAAGATCGCGAGGGCTGTGGAGAGGTTGTAGTTAATACCGGAAAGGACGGGGAGATAATAAACGGCAATCGCGATTCCCAGGCCTTTAACGGCCCCAGAGAGGGGCCCAAATCCTACCGTTGAGAACAGTCTGGCTATCAAGAGGGCGCTCAGGAATACCTCCACGGGTAACAGGTACGGATCCAGATACGGCCTCAGAGGACGGTAGGTAAACGCAGCGTACACAATAACCATGAGAACGGGATAGTAAGCTATGACTGTGTCAAGCTTTTTCATCCTCAATCACCCCCAGCTTGGAAAGCGCGAGGAGGAACTCCCCGAAGTCGTCATCTGAGAGTTCCATCGTCCCATACTTGGCCCTTTCAAACAGTACCGTGACCTCATGAAGAGCATCTTTCGGGAACTTGCCACTGAGCGCGGTGGCTATCTCCTCTGGGGTTGCTTCCTCCGTTCTCATACCAAGTTTTCGGGCCGCTGGCAGAAAACCCTCTTTGTAGAGCATTATCACGGCATCCCTTGGAGGAAGAACGTGCACGGTAACCTTCCGAGAACCCACCCTCAGCTCATGGTCACCCTGTGGCAGCTTTAGCCGGAACTCCATTCCCCTACCGAACAACTCACCGTCAACGAACAGTTTCACTGACCTCCTGAACCTCAGGGTGATCTCCTCGCCGGGCAGGTATACGGTTCTCTCCAGCTTCAGGGCTTCAAAGTGCGGTGAGACAACAGAGTGTGAGCCCCTCTTGGGGGAGCCCCACCGAAAGCCTGAGGAATAGAGGTGGACGAACAGGAGCAACGGCAGGAGGATAAGAAGATACCTCAGGAAATCGAGATTTAGACCGGAGCCTCCGGTCGTTATCGACCTTCCACCAACCCTCAGCTTCAGGGAGTTTGGATCTAGGTGGATGCCCCTGGGCAACTTCAACACCGCCCTGCCCTTATCGTCCGTCTTCACCAGGTATCTTGTGCCGTTGAGATTCAGAGAAACGATTTCGTTCTTAACGGGGTTTCCATCCTTGTCCGTAAGCCGGACGGTAAGCAGAGTGCGGTTTGAAGAGTTCTCAACGCTGATTAAAGGCATTATCCCCCTCCCGCGGTATGGATCAACCCAGAGGCTCGCGACGGTGGTTCCGTTGATGGTGAAGGTGGCGTTGTACGCCCCCAGCTCTGGGCTGAGTGGAAGGGAAGTGTTGAAGCGGCCACCATAAAAGGGTACCGTCTTGATGCCAACGGGGGTGTCCAGCTTCAGGTTGCCGTTCTTCATCCCCTCTATCCTCCCCGAGGCCCGCAGTTCATCCCCCTCCTCCACAGTCGATATGTTCACCCCAACGGCGGTGAAGGTTAAATTTGCCCGCGAGGGAAGGTACGTCTTTGAACCCGGGTATAAAACGCTTAACCTGTGCATCCCGGGCGAAACGGAAACGTTTAGAGAAAAATAACCAGGGGGAGATGTGTTAACGGTTCCGAGGGGATGACCGTCCAAGGTGAGGCTGACGTCTCCGGTAACCCCGGTACCGAGGTCGTCCACAACCGTGCCCCCAATGGTGATGTTACGGACTGGGACCACCGACGGAACGGTCAGCTCTATGCCAGTTTTGGCGGACACCGTTATCTCCGTTACATCGGTTGCTGTCTTATAATTAACTGAAACAACCCGCGTAATCAGGTAGTACTTCCCAACAGGGAGCTCTTGGGGAAGGTGACATGTGAGGTTGAAGCCACCGTTTACCACGGTTCCGTTGCCGATCACGACACCGGACGAAGTTAAATTCCTGGTCAGAGCTACGTAGACTCTGCCGTGGGTGAGGTTTCCCCTGTCCGGAACGACCTTTCCCACAACATGTATCAAACCGCCGCGGACGATGCGCTCGTCCGGGCCAAATGCCTCGGGAACGAAGCTATGGACCCTGATAGTGCCCGTGATATGTGCCCAGAACAGTAAGACACTCTCCTCCCCATAGGAAGCTGTGGCGATAACCCTAATGGGGTAGAATGAGGGGGTGACCGTCTTTGGCACGTAAAAGGTACGCATCGCACTGAAGGAGGGAAACCTTGACGTGACAACTAGCCTAGAGAAAAGGGGGGAAACCACACGGACATCGGGGGAGATAACGTAGGAGCCGGTCAAACTCCCATTAACGTGAACCTCGATGTTGTCGCCGGGAAGCCCCGTTACCACAGGCCTACCGGTGTTCAGGTAAAACCTTCCGCCGGTAACGTGTATGGAGAGCGTGTAAGCCTTGCTGGACCATCCAAGCTCCACGAGGGGATAGTAGTAGTTCCCGGGGTGAATGAGCCTAAGGGTTACGTTGTGTGTCGGGGTGCCGTTAACAATCAACCACCTGTCCTCTGGGAGGGACACGTGAACCGGCTGCCCGGGATGGACGGAGATTGACATAGGCCCTTGAGACTGATTGCCACTCGTGTTCTCCTCTGGAGGACGGTTCCAGTGGCTTCTTCCCGTAAAGGGCGAAGTTGCATCGAAAGGTATCCATCCCACCCCTTTGAAGTAGACCTCCGCCCAATAAGCCCTCTGCGAGTTGGTAACCTGCTGGGCAAAGGGAACAGGCATTATCTTGTACCCTGAGACCAGCCTCGCCGATAGGCCGTTCAGTCTGGCCAGAATCACAAAAGCACCGTTGAACGCCTTTGAATCTCCAACCTTCGAATGGAAGAGGAACCATTCGATGGGGTCCGCACCGGCGGGCGGCCCGGGAGTGACAACCGAGTACCGGTAGTTACTCAGCAGGTACGACTGTATGGCAACCGCTTTCTGGTAGTCACTCTTCAAACCACGGGTTATGTTGTGGGCCAGCTCCCTGAGCTCAGGACTGGCGTTAACGGCTGAGTACTCACCGAGCGGCGTTGAGTTGAGGGACTCCAAGATCCTGGGTGGAATGGTGAAGTGAAGGGCGGTGAACGTGTAAGATTTGACGGGGGTCACCGCCCTGAAAAGGTCAACTCCTGGAGAGTACTCATACGGAATGGACAGGTTAAATGTGTAGAGGGAAACCGGCAACTGGGTGAGGGGAGTGCTTGAAAGAACCGTTATCCTGTCCTTGAGAGCGGTTTGAGCGAGTGTTATCCGGGGAACCTCCGGTCCCCCCGTGGTGTAGTTGGTGTTAGCCTCCACCCACCTGCCATCCACGTACGATGAGTACTCCTTAAGGCGGAGATACCTGGTATTGGCGGCGCCGGTAACTATCAGAACCTGCTCACCGGTGGTGTTACCGGCGCTGGACATCCCCCCGGAGGGAGCGGAAAAACCTGCCGCGGGAACGGCGATCGTGGCACCGTTGGAGGCTTTCTCTATGTAGCTCCCCATGGAGAGCAGAAGGAGAACCATCGTTAGAACGGTGAACACAGCCGCAACGTACCTGCGCATTGAAACCACCGGATGAGGCCCTTGGTGATGCCTTTTCGTAGTTATCTATTTAAACTTTGCCCGTTGGAAAATCCCCGGAGCATACCATAAAGAGGGGGATGTTAAAATACGTGAAGTGCACTCGCCTTGAAGCCAACGTAAACCCAAGTCCCGGGCTTTATACCCATGTTCATCATTGAGGAACGGGTGATAAACGCCCTGAGAAAAAGACCGCCCGTTCGTATATGGACCCTGACGATGGGGCCCAGCTCTTCCACACTCTCGACGATACAGTGGAGCTCGTTTCTGGCGGAGCTCTTCAGGGGTTCGAGCGACAGCACGATGTCCTCCGGTCTCAAACCAACTCTAACCCTACCCGTGGCTTCGATGGGGAGCTCTATCTCAACCCCGTTAGTCCGCAGGACGTTCCCCTCCGCGGTGCCCTCAACTATGTTCTCAAATCCGAGGAAGCGCGCGACCTCCTCACTCACTGGGCGCGAGAAAACCTCCCTCACGCCCCCAACCTGAACGAGCTTCCCCCCCAGCATGACGCCAACGCGATCCCCCAGGCTCACAGCTTCTTCAAACGAATGCGTCACGTGAAGGGCGGTAAAACCCAGCTCCCTCCTCCACCGTTTCATCTCCTGGATGAGCCTTCCTCTGGTTTGGAGGTCGAGGTTGGCGAAGGGTTCATCCATGAGGATTAGAGACGGCTCTACGACAAGGGCCCTCGCTATGGCCACACGCTGGCTCTCTCCTCCGCTCAGGGTTTTTGGCTTCCTGTGGAGGATGTGTTCTATCCCCAGCACCTCAGCCACCTCCCGGACCTTCCTCTCGATGGCACCCTTGGGGAGGTGACGGAGCTTCAGCCCAAAGGCTATGTTGTCGAAAACGCTCATGTGGGGAAAGAGGGCGTAGTTCTGTGGAACGTAAGCCAGCCCCCGCTTCTCGGGGGGTAGGTGGGTGATGTCCTCACTATCAAGGAAGACCTTTCCGGAGTCGGGTTCTACTATCCCGGCGATGATCTCAATGAGAACCGTTTTTCCAGCCCCGCTGGGCCCGAGTACTATGAAGTGCTCGCCCGTTTCAACCCTGAAAGTGACGTCCCTCAGGTGAAATCCCCTGTAATCCTTGGACACGGAGGTTACCTCAAGCATTCCTCTCCCTCCCCACCAGCCAGCGCAGCAGTACGAAGATGGTTAAGCTCATGGACACAAGAATCACCGAAATCGGACGGGAGGACCTGAGACCGTAGTTGTTGAAATATTCCAGAACGAGGACCTGAGCGGTCTTGGGATAGTACGCCACGATGAGTATAGCCCCAACCTCGCTTATAGCCCGCGCCCACGTCATTATTGCCCCGCTGAAGATGGACGGCAGGGCTATTGGGAGGGCAATCGAGAAGAACGCCCTAAGGCGCGAGGCACCGAGGCTCCTGGCAACACTTTCAAGCTTCTCATCAACCCCCAAAAAGCCATCCCTGGCTGCATTTACGGTAAACGACGCTGAGACAAAGAGCATAGCGGCTATTATCCCTTGATAACTGTCAAGAATGGCCCGGGAAAAGGTAACCAGGAGCATTATCCCAACAACGGAGTGAGGTATGACTATCGGAACATCGACCATCGCTTGAACGAGGCTCTTACCCCTGAACTCCATCCTGGCGAGGGCGTAGCCGAGCGGAACTCCAAAGGTGATGGCTATCAGCGCCGTCGCGGTGGCCGTGAGAAGGGAATTTCTAAGGGACCGAATAACTAGCGGGTCATGGAGCGTCTTCACGAGCATGCCGAAATCAGAGGCCTGCTTGAGGAATATAACTAACAGGGGCAGGATTATGTAGACTATAAGAAAGCTCCCGATGGCTGCGAACAGGTAAAGGGTGTAATCCCGCCTCATCTCGAGGCCCTCCTTGGAAAGAACCTGCCACGGGTCCTCATAAACTCATGGTAAAGGTCTCCCCAATATTCCAGCAGCTCCCTCTCCTCGATCTCAGCCACTTTCTCCCAGAGGGGCAGCATTAGGGCGTATGCAATGAGACCCGGGACGCTGAGGCACCAGAGGGCAATCCCAAAGCCCATGACGATAAAGGCCGCGTAGAATGGATGCCTGACGTGGCGGTATGGCCCATCGGTGAGGAGGTTCTTGAAGTCTCCCGGTCGTTTATGGCTCCTGGGGAAGAGGGAGTGGACGTAGAAAGCGAAGGCGAGGGACACTGTGAACATGAAAAAACCAGACCAGCTGATGATATCGGCAGTCCTGCCCACCACGAGGGGATACCTAATCGCACAGGAGAAAGGTACAAGGGCGATGAAGAGGAGGAACACCGCCCGCCTGAGGAGCCACGATTCCATGGAAACCACCAGAAAAAATGGGAGGAGGGGTTAAAAAGCCTTAGCCTGACCCCACCTTCACTTCACCCTTCAATTCCGGGGGCACGTTACCGAAGGCTATGGGTGGGTTGAGGAAGTCTTGGTAGTTCTTCTGGAACACGTTCCTTCCCTGACTGCTGAGCCAGTACTTGAGGAACTCAAGGGCGAGCCCCCTGTGTGGCGCGTTCTTGAGAACCGTGACGCCGTAAACGATAGGCTTCGCCGTTATCACCTTCCCAGTTGAGCCAAGGGTTATCTGGACCTGGGAGTAGTAACCGGCGAGTTTGAAGTCCCTGAGGTTTATCTTATCCGGCAACTCGATATACCTCAGGTGGTGCTGCTCCGCAACGCTCTTGTATATGAAGAAGTAGTCGAGGCTTCCGGACTCCACAAGGCCGACCAGATCGGTCTCTTTGGGTCTCATCACGACTTTACCTGTCCTGAACTGTATGTCCTTAGGGACGTAGATGTGGGTTCCGTTGGCGTGTATGTTCGTGTTCTCCTCAACCAGCGTCTCGAATATGGGCTTTCCGTAGTAGAGATCGGCCAGTTTCATCACCATGGCAGAACGGTAGCCACAGGGGTCGTCGTTGGGATTGCTGAAGCCGAAGGTGACGCCCGGCTTTGCCAGTATCTCATACCAGTTTGTGGAGTTTATCTCATTCGCGTACTTGCTCTCGTTGGTGAACGCGATCACTATCTCGTTTGTGGCAAAGAGGACGTAGAAGTCGGTGTAGTTGGGGACCAGCATCTGGGGAATAAGGGTGTAATCAGCGGTGGCAACTATGTCGGCGTTCTTATGAAGGTCCGTGACCTTCCTGACGGCCATGACACTTCCGCTGGCCTCGTCATCAAAGCTGACCCTGTAGCCCAGGTTCTTCTCAGCGTATGTCGAAAAGTCCTTCTCAAGCTGCCCAAGGGGTACACTGAGAGACCCGGCATGAAAGATCGTAAGCGTTTCCTCTTTCGTCCCACTGCCGCGAGTTGAAGCGTTCCCAGCAGATATACAGCCAGCCGCCACAACGGCTGATACCAAAACCACGAGCAAGAAGAGGAATTTAAATGCGCTCTGCCATTTCATGGGGATCACCGGTTAAGTACTCAGAAACGTGTATTTAAACATTTTGTGCAAACAGATGCATTAACGTAAATGAAAGTGTTTTCTCACGGATGGGGGTTTTATCCCCCATCCTACCCGCAGGTTCCGCCACGTCCGCACGAACGTGAACCCGATAGAGGGGGACAGACGACGCTCTTGTTGAGGTGTGGCGGATAACCTGAGCAAGTACCGGAACTGGATGGTTGGGAGAAAAACTACGGGCTGATTAATGAAGTTAGAAATAAGGAAACGCCAAGGGAGGGCTGGTTCGTCTGGGACTTGAGGGACGTCAGTCCTTCTTGAGGTCAGGGGTTGTTGCATCCCGATTGGTCCGATCATAATACAGCTCCTTCCGTCTCTCAACGAGCCCCTCGACGAGATCCCGGAAGTACGGATAGAACTCGCTTGCCCTGAGGTCTTCGGCCACTTTCCAGAACTCGTCCAGGCCCCTGAAACCGGTTCTCTCATATTCATATGCCTGAAGCAACATCTCAAGCTTATCGGCGAACCTAACGAGCTTCCCCTCGGGTGTACTCCCTCCTGAGTACTCCTCAAAGAGGGCCATGTATCTCCCGGCCCCCTCGATCTTGTCGAACAGCCCTTTGAGCGCCTCCTCCCCCCCAGCCTTGTCGAAGTACCTCTGGGCTGGAAGGGGGACATCTGTGATCCTCGCCTCGCCGAGATCGTGGAGTAGGGCCATCCTGAGGGCCCGCTCCGTGTCTATCTCCACACCCCCGTCCCTGAGTTCATCCGCAAGGAAAAGGGTTATGAGGGCAGCCCTAAAGGAGTGGTCGGCTATACTTTCAGGGATGGGAACGCCGCGGAGGATCCAGCCTGTCCTTCTAAGCTTTTTGAGGTTGCCAGCTTCAAGAAAGAGTTCAAGGAAACCCATAAGGTCACTCCTCCGTTACAAACATGGCTCCTTCGGTCTCTATAGCACTGGCCATTATGCAGTCGCCCAGAAAACGACCGTAGACCCTAACCCGGTCACCAACCTGTATACAGGGGCTACCCGCGAACTCAACCCGTATTCCGTCCATTCTGAAAGTCGCCCGGTAGCTTGGCAGTTCCATCGGGAGAAACTCAACCAGGGGTTTGTCCCCCACTGTGCCTTCAACTGCAACGTTTTTCCCCCTGTAACCGCCGGAGATAAGTTCATCAACGGAAACCAGATAATAGTAGTGATGACCCAGTTTAATCCGTCTTGGCATCCTAATCACCTTTATATCTCTGCATCCAGATTGGGGCATGGTGTGATAAAGCTTACGCTTTGGGGGTGATCGTGTGATAAAAATTGCCATCATAGGGGCTGAGAACGTAGGCAAATCAACTCTCATGAACGTACTGATCGGCGGGGAGGTCAGTGAAGTCGAGAGCCTTCCTGGAACGACCAAAGGGACTATAAGAAGACGTTTTGGGAAGCTGAAGATTCCAAAGAGCATGAAAAACCCTATGGGAGGTGCCGATGAGTTCGTCCTTGTGGACACGGCGGGCCTCTTCGATCCCCGAATGGAACTGAGGGGGAAGGTACTGAGCGAGGAGCGGTTCAAAAAGATCCTGAAAGAGGTAACCTCCTCTGATGTCATCGTGCACATGGTGGACGCCACCGTAGGCCTCCACAGGGGGATGGAGCGGCTCCACCACATGCTCAAATTCCGGTACGGGAAGCCTATAATAGTCGTGATAAATAAAGTTGACCTGGCTACCGAAGAAATGGTGGAGGGACTGAGGAGAAAGATAAAGAAGCGGCTAGGGGAGGACGCTCTGGTTCTTTCCCTCGTGACCGGAGAAGGACTGAACGAACTCATCGAGAAGCTGGCACAGTACGCACAGTACGCACGGTGAACCGGGTTCGTGGATGGTCCAACTATCGCCCCTCCTCGGGGTACGCCGGGCATGGGCAGACCATAACCTGCACTCTTCTCCTTCTCGGCCCGTCCAACTCGACGAGGAGTATCCTCTGCCAGGTTCCGAGCTGAAGCTCACCCTGGTCCACGGGGATAACCACCTCAGGGTTG
>Ga0256840_1000988_pt1 | contig 27828 bp, 31 predicted proteins | sample 355202metaG_FD_185969 | JGI IMG/M metagenome (GOLD analysis project Ga0256840, IMG submission 185969) | Hydrothermal vent microbial communities from Mid Atlantic Ridge, Atlantic Ocean - 355-202 | ecosystem: Environmental > Aquatic > Marine > Hydrothermal vents | place: Atlantic Ocean: Mid... | reverse complement strand
GAAAATCTATTCTGAAGCTGGTAGCTTATTTATGAACTTAAACTTACAAATTAGGTTTGTAAAATAACAAACCTAACTAAAAGTAGCACTAACCATCCATCCGCATCATCTCAGAAACCTCAAGCGTCCCCCCAATTTCTAAAAACGGGCAGGTTTTTGACATCTCTATCGCTATTAGCATTGAATCTGCTTGAATTACCGTAAATCCAGACATCTCCGTTTTACTGCCAGCAGCAACTTGTCCGTCTGGGGTGATTACGTGTGTATCTTTTAGTGGGTTTGCGGGGCTAACGAGTGCGTCGCCTAGTGATGCTAACCATTCTCTGTATTTTTCAAAGTGCTTTGCGCCTTCTTCTGGATCTGAGGGTTGGTTGCCACCTAAGTAAACTAATATAAATGTAGCCATGAGTATCTCCTGTATTTAATGGGCTAATACTAATTAGGATGGTGATAATTAACAACAACAAACCACTTAAATATTAGCTGTGGTCATACAAAACGTGGAAAAAAGGGGGGGGGTGTGCTATATAATCGCCTCAAAATTAACCATGATTGACCAACTATGAAAAATTTTATCGAAGAACTTACATGGCGTGGGATGATCCACGATGTTATGCCGGGTGCTGAAGAGCATTTAAACGAGGCGATGCGTTCCGCTTATGTGGGTTTTGATCCTACGGCTGATTCTTTGCATATTGGTAATCTTGTGCCCATTATGTTGTTGGCGCATTTTCAGCGTTGCGGGCATAAGCCTGTTGCTTTGGTGGGTGGTGCTACGGGGATGATTGGTGATCCTTCGGGGAAGTCGGCTGAGCGTAATTTATTGGATGAAAAAACCTTGCGCCATAATCAGGATGCGATTCAAAAGCAGTTGTCCCATTTTCTTAACTTTGATGATAGCGCTTCTGAGAATAGTGCTGTCATGGTAAATAACTATGATTGGATGAAGGACTTTTCATTCCTTCAATTTATCCGTGATGTGGGCAAACACATTTCTGTCAATTACATGATGGCGAAAGATTCGGTTAAAAATCGTATTACTTCTGATGGCTCGGATGATGGTGGCTCAGAGGGCATGAGCTTTACCGAGTTTACTTATCAGCTAGTGCAGGGATATGATTTTTTGCATTTGTACCGCGAGAATAATTGCAGTATTCAAATGGGCGGAAGCGATCAGTGGGGCAATATCACCACGGGCACGGAGCTGGTGCGTCGTATTGGCAAGGGCAAAGGCTATGCAATTACTTGTCCGCTAATCACAAAGGCGGATGGTTCTAAATTTGGTAAGAGTGAAGGCGGTAATGTTTGGTTAGATGCGAAATACACCTCGCCTTACAAATTCTACCAATACTGGCTAAACTCGGGGGATGAAGACAGCGAAAAGTACATTCGTATATTCACTTTTATGCCAGAAGATGAAATTTCCGCGTTGATAGCAGAACACAACGAAGCGAAGCATATGCGCGCACTACAAAAGCGTTTAGCGAGTGAGATTACCGCAATGGTGCATTCACAAGCTGATTTGGATAATGCGATTAAAGCCAGCTCAATATTATTTGGTAAATCAACCAGTGATGATTTAAAAGCGTTAGATGATCAAACATTCTTAGACGTGTTTGAAGGCGTGCCACAGGCAGAAGTTGCCATGAGCGAGATTGAAGCAGGCTACGATATTGTTGCCGCACTCGCGACTGATACTAACTTTTTAAAATCAAACAGCGAAGTGCGCCGTGCGCTAAAAGAGAATTCAATCTCAGTGAATAAAGAGAAAATATCGGAAGAAGATTATAAGCTGACCACCGCAGACTTGATCAATAATAAATTTATTCTGTTACAACGTGGAAAGAAGAATTACTTTGTTTTGAAGGCTGTTTAGTTCTTATTTGGAGTTTCCTTAAACAATTGATACTATTATTGACACTTTTGCATTCAATGAATACAATGAATGCAATGAAATCATAGGTGATTGTTATGGCAATGCTTACAATCAGAAATATTGACGAGTCTTTAAAAGCAAAACTTAAAATTATGGCTGCAGAACAAGGGGTTTCGATGGAGGAACAAACTCGAAGAATACTCCGTGACGCCGTGTTGATTAAACCCAAAAATCAAAAAGGCTTAGGTACTCGTATCCACGATCGTTTTGTAGATATTGGTGGTGTTGACTTAGCGTTGCCTAAACGTTCTCCAGCTCGCCAAGCACCTGATTTTTCTGTGTTATAGCTTTGTTTATACTAGATACAAATATCGGAGTTAATTCGGCAAGAACCAAGCTCTAATGTCATTATTTGGATGGATGAACAACTAGCCGCTGATTTATTCATTACATCAATCGCCATCGCAGAGATAAAGCTAGGAGTGGCATTATTGCCAGAGGGAAAGCGAAAGAGCATTCTTGCTGGGTTAGTTGATGAGATGTTACAAGAGTTTTCTGAGAATCAACTCCATTTTGATGGTCTTGCTGCTGTTGAATATGCAAATATAGTGTCGCAATGTGTTAAGCAAGGTCGGCCGATAAGTACTGAAGATGCTCAAATTGCTTCTATCTCAAGTGTGCATGGTGCAGTGTTGGTAACGCGAAATACACGAGATTTTGAGATGATTAAAAACTTGGAGATATTCAACCCTTTCATCTAGAGAGTAATAGAAATGAACTTATATCTGCGATTACTTCTAATTTATCTACAAGCAAAACGTGCAACGCCCATCACGCTGGACAATCTCTATAACCAGCTAAACCTTACGGTGTTACCCAATGATTTAGATATTAGCTTGCACGTCAATAATGGTCGCTACCTCACTTTATGCGATTTATCGCGCTTTGATTTATTTGTGCGTTCAGGATTGCTCGAAGTGATGAGAAAACGCAAGTGGATGCCGCTAGTTGCCTATCATGATATGAACTACAAATCGTCTTTAAAGGTTTTTCAGACGTTTTCGTTAGAGATGCATATCAAAGACTATGATAGTAAATATTTTTACTCAGATCATACCTTTATGCGGGGTGATAAGACTGTTGCACAAGGTGTTTCGCATTCAGTAATACGGGGTCGAGAAGGTGTTATCCCTCCACAGGATGTGATTGATGCTGTTTTGGAGTTACAGGCATCTTGGAAGGGCTGATTTTGCTATAAAAGTGCCCTAAAGTCCGTTATTTATAGTCCACCCCCCCCTCTTTTTCGATGATTTGTATTTAAAATCACATACAAGCCGTTAAAAGAGAGGGGTATTATGAGTGGAGGAGGGCGTGGGTAGGTCGGTAGGCTCTAGCCTGACGAAAGTGTAAGCTAACTTATAGATGCCAGCAAAAACTGTCATTCTCGCGTAGGCGGGAATCCATCGGTCAGTATGGCACTTTGTACAACCATGGATACCTGCCTTCGCAGGTATGACGTTATTTGTATGCAAAGTGATATGAGTTATTAAGAATAAACACCCTTCTAGGGTGAGATCAAAACCACGTTCTAAGAACGTGGATATTTACTTGGTCGCTACCTAACTTTATGTAGTTTATCGCTTTAAAAGTACGTAAACAGCACCTGTTCCGCCATCTTTTGCTTTTGCCGAATGAAAAGCCAACACACGTTCGTGTTCGGTGAGCCAATGATTTACTTGTGTCTTTAAAACGGGCTTATTATTGCCGGAGCGATTCCCTTTACCGTGAATAATCCTTACACAACAACTTTCAAACTGTGGCGTTTCTTGTAAATAGTACATCAGTATTTGTTTTGCTTGTTTGAGGGTTGTGCCGTGTAAATCTAATTCATCTGAAATACGGTATTGTCCGCTTCGCAATTTACGAAATACGCCTTTTTGAATGCCTGTTTCACAAAAGCTGATTGTGCCTTCTGGCTCAACCTCTTCAACGTGGAGTTCATCGGATAATGGGTCGTGAATTTCTAATTCATCTTCTTCATAATATTGAATTTTTCTTGGTGAGGGTTTAGAGGCGGTTAGTTTATCTTCGTGGTATGCTTTATCATTAGATAAAGGGTTAACCCCTCCCATTGCCTCTCGAAATAAGTCGTCGTCACGGCTATCATTCGTTTGTTGAATGCGTGCTTCTTTTTTTGCAATTTTATCGGCTTTTTGATTTTCGATTAATTGCTTTTTTAGTTTTTTTAGCTCTGATTTATTCACGGTTTACTGGCTTGATTATAATGATTTGGATGTGACAAGATTAGCATGAATATACTACTGAGTAATGATGATGGTTTTATTGCACCAGGTATAAACCTTTTGCGTGATACGTTAATCAAATCATCTAAAGTTGCAAGTGTCGTTACCATTGCGCCAGACCGAGATAGAAGCGGTGCAAGTAATTCACTGACTTTAGATTCTCCTTTACGTATAACGGAACGTGGTGAGAAATTTTATAGCGTAAATGGTACGCCGACTGATTGCGTACATCTTGCGCTAACAGGTTTGTATAATGGAGATGAGCCAGATATGGTTATCTCTGGCATTAACGCAGGCGCTAATATGGGTGATGATGTTATTTACTCTGGCACTGTTGCAGCGGCTATGGAAGGGCGCAATCTTGGCTTGCCAGCAATGGCAGTTTCAATCGCATCCTTTAAGCCAAAGCATTTCGAAAGTGCTGCAAAAGCCGTTATTCATTTGCTTGATAGACTGCCTAGTTTAGGGCTTTCGAAGGCTGATCATGCCGCAACCATTCTTAATGTAAATGTTCCTGATTTACCCTATGAAGAAATTAAAGGTTTTCAAGCAACTCGCCTTGGTAAACGCCATAAAGCAGAGCCAGTTATTCGTAGTCACGACCCTCGTGGGGCAGAAATATTTTGGGTAGGACCAGTGGGAGAAGAAGCAGATGCAGGGGAGGGCACAGATTTTTACGCGATACAAAATGGTTATATTTCTGTTACTCCAATTCATATTGATTTAACCCGCTATTCTGCTATTGATGCAACTAAAGATTGGCTGGGCAAATAAAAAATGTCAGATTTAAATATTCAAGGTGTGGGTATGACATCGCAGCGAACGAGAGATAGATTAATCGATCGTTTGCAAAAAAAGGGTATATCGCACCCCGAAGTATTACGTATTATGCGTTTTGTGCCACGGCATTTGTTTGTTGATGAAGCGATGGCAAGTCGCTCATATGAGGATGCCTCTTTTCCTATTGGGCATGGTCAAACAATCTCACAGCCTTATATCGTTGCACGCATGACAGAGCTTTTGCTTGAAAGCGAAAGTTTAGAAAATGTGCTCGAAGTGGGTACAGGCTCAGGCTATCAGGCAGCAGTATTGGGGCCGCTAGTAAAAGATTTACATACGGTTGAAGTATTAACGCCGCTATATCGACAGGCTCGCGATTTGCTATACAAACTAGGCTATAGAAATATCCGTACGCATTTGGGTGACGGAAGCTGGGGTTGGCCTGATGCTGCACCTTATGATGCGATAATGGTAACGGCAGCACCAGATGAAATGCCAGCCGCATTAGTTCAGCAGCTAAAAATAGGGGGACGCATGGTTATTCCTGTTGGTTCACAAAATAGTGAACAAATATTGCAGGTAGTGACACGAACATCTGAATCGGAGTATCAAGTGAAAAGTCATGATTCGGTGGTATTTGTTCCGTTAGTAAGTCAATAGAGTATTAAAAAATGAATGATTATATCTATACCATTATTTTGAGCATGATGCCCATTTTTGAATTGCGCGGTGGTATCCCCTATGCTCTGGCTAATGATATACATCCAGTAACCGCTTATTTGATGAGTGTTAGCGCTAATATATTAGCCTTCCCCATTGTTTATTTATTCATGGGGTTCTTCCATGGATTATTCAGTAAAATGGATTGGTATTCGAATCTCTTTGATAAAATTGTGATTCGTACACGCGCAAAAGTGGGTGATAACATAGAAAAATGGGGTTTTTGGGGGTTGATGGTATTTGTGATGATTCCATTACCTGTAACAGGTGCGTATACGGGTAGTTTTGCGGCATGGGTTTTTGGTATTGAGAAACGAAAAGGCTTTCTTGCTGTCTCAATGGGAGTCTTAATAGCGGGCTTGATAGTAACGGCGATTTTTCTATCTGGGGCTGAGCTGTTTGGTTTTTTACTGAAGAAAGTGTAATCAGAGAAAATGAGTAAGGTATATTTTTCTCAATTCTTTTTAATAATCTAAAAAATCAATATTAATCAGTGTCTTGTTGTCCTCTCATATAAAATTGATTTAGTATTACGTTACAAGTACACTGTTACATACCGTATTTCAGGGAATGATGATTGTTTTTTGAGTACACTGGGCTTATGAATGGTTGGGACCATTCATTAAAAAATTGGGGTTATGGACTGGTTTGAACTCGTTAAAAATAACGAGTCGGCTACTGAATATCTGGGCAATTCTTGTCACAGATCTTTTACCAATACCTTATTAATTAGAATACTGAATAATCGAAGGGTATTTATCATGGATAAAAAAATCAAACTATTAGCGGCGGTTTCAGTGATTGCTGTTATGACATCAGGTTGTAGTCGTTATGGTACTGGAGTAGGAAGCGATGGGTATGCTACAAGCGGTAGCAATAAAAGCGCAGGTTCAGGGCAAGTAGCTCGAACAGGTCAAGTTTCAGGCGGTGGTTTATTTGGGCAGCGACGTTCATCAACGTGTGCACCTTGTGCCGCAAATTCAGCATCTAAAAATACCTACACTTACAAGCCAGCAGCAAAACCAGTTTATAAAGCGGCTCCGAAGCCGAAGGTAGCAGGGCAGCACAATCAGCAATACTACATAGATAAGTGGAACCGCGAGCAGGCTCAAAACAAACAACAGAATACTCAAAACTACACAGGCTACGGTAATACAGGCGCCAGCAATGCCACGTATTATGATTATAGTTCAGCAGGTAAAACAACAACACCAGCGCCAGCTGCAAACGTTAGCGCAAGCAATAAGAGTATCTATACAGGTAGCTACCAACAACCAACGTATAAACCATACCAGCCAACAACTTATGCTGGAGGTAGTGCGGCTACAACAAATACAACCACGACTTATTCTGGTGCGGCGACAGCATCAGCTGGCGGAGGTACTTACGTAGTGAAGAAGGGTGATACCGTATTTGAAGTTATGCGTCAAACAGGCGTTTACTGGAAGGATATTATTAGCCTGAATAATTTAGTTGCTCCAGCTTATACGATTAATCCTGGTCAGACTTTACGTTTGAAGTAAACTTAGCATTTGCTTTAGAAAAGCCCTCGTCTTGAGGGCTTTTTTGTGCCTATTTCTATTGCAGGGAAGTAGAAGCAAGTTATGATAAATAAGCCGATATTTTTATTTTTCAAAAATAGGTGGGTTCACATAATAATCCAAATCATCATAAGTAATAATCCCAACAAACTTATCAACTATTTCTCCATTTGGGGAGATAACGTAACTAGTGGGAATCGCCATCACAATACCAAATGCCAGCATGGTGCTTTCTTGACTTGGGATTAGTGGATAATGAACATTGAGTTCTTTTTTAAAGGCTTTTATGTCTTCGATGCTACTTCCCCCCGCATCCATACCTAGAGCGACAAACTTATCTTTATTGTTTTGTGCAAAGCGATCGATATCAGGTATTTCAGCAAGACAGGGTGGGCAATAGGTCGCCCAATAATTTACTAATACCCATTTGCCTTTATAATCACTGAATTTATGCGGGTTTCCTTGGAGATCGTTAAAGGAAAAGTCTTTAACTTTATCCCCTGCAATAGCGATAAATGAAGGTATGAATAAAAATATGATGAACAGTGTTTTCAAATTTTTCATCTAATCATAAAGCTCATAATGAAGAATGAGGTACACTAGCACTATCACGAATTTTAAGGAATACATAATGTCAGATACAACCACAATCTACCATAATCCACGCTGTTCAAAATCTCGTGCGGCAATGGAGTTACTAACAGAAAAAAGTTTCAAATTTGAAGTTGTAAAATACCTTGATACACCACCTAACAAAGAAGCAATAACAGATTTGTTAGAGATGTTGGGCTTGGAACCACGCGAACTCATGCGAAAAGGTGAGCAAGAGTATAGAGACAATAATTTAGCCGATGAAAACTTAAGCCGTGATGACCTGATTGAGGCAATGGTTAAATTCCCTAAATTGCTTGAGCGCCCCATTGTTGTGAAAAATGGCAAGGCGGCAATTGGCAGACCTATTCAGAATATTATTGATATTCTTTAGTTTACACTAGTATTTTCGCGCCCTTCGACTTCGCTCAGGGCGCTGCATGGCGCATAGTAGCTCCCTGAGCGGAGTCGAGGAAGTGGAAAGAATCCACTGGTTTAAGAGGTAAACATGAAACAAGTCTTAGTCTTATATTACACTCGTAGCGGAGCAACCGCAGACATGGCAAAACTCATCGCGCGTGGAGTTGAAGCAATTGATGGCGTAGAAGCACTGCTACGCACCGTGCCCGAAATCTCTGAAACCTGCGAAGCTATAGACGCAAAAGTCCCTGATAGTGGCGCACCTTATGTTTCGCTCGATGAATTAAAAATGTGTGATGCGCTTGCGCTAGGCAGTCCGACACGTTTCGGCAATATGGCAGCGCCACTAAAATTCTTCTTAGAGAAAACGAGTGGACATTGGTTGTCGGGTTCATTAGTTGGCAAGCCAGCGGGTGTATTCACTTCAACATCAAGCTTGCACGGTGGGCAAGAAACCACTTTATTGAGCATGATGATTCCGCTACTACATCACGGGATGTTAATTAGTGGTTTGCCGTATACAGAATCTGAATTACTGACCACCACTACAGGTGGCACACCTTACGGACCATCTCATTTAGCGGGTTCAGAAAGTAATTACCCCATTAGTGATGATGAAAAAGCACTGTGTATCGCACTGGGTAAGCGCCTAGCAACATTAGCGGTAAAATTATAAATGGATATTACAACCTTTTGGCGAACACTCGCGGGTATTGGTATTTTAGGTCTGATTATTTTGAGTATTGTCTGGAATGGCTGGCTAACCCCCGTTCAAGACTCACCTCGTTCTATCGAAATAGCACTTTTAGTTGCTCCGTTACTTTATTTTGTGCGTGGCGTACTACATGGAAACCGAGATACCTTTATTATTGTTATGTTGGTCTCATTTTTTTATATGCTATTGGGTATTTGGTACGCATTTTCAGCAGAAGAAAAGATTTATGGCTATCTCATGACCGTATTTAGCTTGTTTTTATTCTTCGGAAGCTTGTTAAATGTCTGGATATTGGATAAACGCGATAAATTAGGCTTAAAATAGCCCATTATCATTACCCACCCCCCCTGTTTTTCGATGATTTGTATTAAAATCTCATACAAATCATCGAAAAACAGGGGGGGTGGGTAAAATTAAACGCCTTTTACGGCTTGTTTTATGAAGAAATAAGCATTTTTTGTTTGTATATCATCAAATCTCTGTATTTTTAGATGTCTTCTCAATTTTCCTTTACCTTCTAGTAAATTTGAAGGGTCAGAAAAGGATGTGCCTTGGCTGAATTCAATGGAAATATGTTCTTTGTATAGATATATCCCTCCGATAAGCTTATCCGCATCGTAGAAAACTATTCCACCGTATTTAATATCGTCAGTTAGCTGGTTATTCTCTTTAAAAAAGAGAGTTCGGATAGCATCTACTGTTTCAAAGCTATCAGAAAAGTTTGCTTGAGTTTCTCGTAAAAATTCATTAACTTTTGTATTAGATGGAAGCATAAGAGCAGGTTATTTCCTTTTTTTCTTTCCATACTTGAAGGCTTTATTTCGTTCAGCTCGGTTCTTGTATTCAGAATTTGATAAGAAGTTTTCTTCCTCCAATTCCATTTTAACTTTTACATATAAATTACGCATGGCACGCACAGGCAAGTTTTCATATTCGCCAGCTCTAAGAGAGCGATGTAAAACAATATCGCCATAGCGGATGCGTCTTAATCGACTCACAACGACATCTTGAGATTCCCATAAGCGTCTTACTTCACGATTCTTCCCCTCGTTTAGCACAACGTGATACCAGCTGTTAGCGCCTTCCCCACCTTCAAACTTTATACGGGTGAATTTGGCGATGCCATCTTCTAATTCTACACCCGTGGTTAGCCTGTCGATCATCTCATCGGTAACTTTTCCTAAAATGCGTGAGGCGTATTCGCGTTCAATTTCATAGGACGGGTGCATCAAGCGGTTGGCTAATTCACCATCGGTAGTGAAGATCAACAAGCCATCGGTGTTGATGTCGAGCCTGCCGACTTGTATCCAGCGTCCACTGCTAAGTTTGGGTAAATTATCAAAGACGGTTTTACGACCTTCAGGGTCATTGCGAGAGCATATCTCTCCCACTTTTTTGTGATACAGCAATACTTGGGGTTTAGCTTTTAACTTGGAAGCAAGTTTGATGACTTTACCACGGATGGTGATTTTGTCATCTTCAGTAACTGCTTGACCTGTCGTTGCAACTACACCATTTACAGTGATGTCACCCGCGTTTACCCAGCGTTCAATCTCGCGGCGTGAGCCGTAGCCGGCACGGGCAAGTATTTTTTGAATTCGTTCTGACATTTTTATTTATATCTTTTTATGAGTTAACTTAAATCATACAGAAGACGATGTTAAGCGTATAGACTTGTACTATAACTATTACTGAATCCGTGACTTTACTACGGCACAGTACGCAAGCTATTGGATTATCACGAGTTTAAATAAATACCCGCTTAACCTACGGGTGAAGCTAAGATTTTTTGAAATCTCGTGATAATCCAATATCTTACATCCTGTTATCCGCATTGAAGTCATGGATTCAGATATTAACAAAGATGTATCAAACATGGAGAAAAAGATGGTAGCACCTAAAAAAATAGTCGTAGAAAAACCAATATCAAAGGCTGAAGCTAAAAAACGGTTAATTGATCTTACCGATTCTAATAAAGTAATGAACTCAAAAACGTTTACTAAGGCAAGTGAATTATTAAAAATTAGTAATGCAGCGGAAGAATACCCGTATTCAAAAAAGATGAATACTAAAGACTACGAACAAGAAAAACGCTTGTTGCAAATAGAGCTATTAAAAGTCCAAAAATGGTTAAAGACCGCAGATAAAAAAATAGTCACAATATTCGAAGGGCGCGATGCGGCAGGTAAGGGTGGAACAATCAAACGATTTACCGAGCATTTGAATCCTCGTATTGCAAAAGTTATTGCCTTAGAAAAACCGACAGAGCGTGAGCTAGGTCAATGGTATTTTCAGCGCTATGTTGGTCATCTACCAACTAAAGGGGAAATGATTTTATTTGACCGCTCTTGGTATAACCGAGCGGGAGTTGAAATAGTAATGGGTTTTTGCTCTAAGCATGAGCATTTAGAATATATGCGTCAAGCCCCTGTTTTTGAGCGTATGTTGGTAAACTCTGAAACCACCCTTTTTAAATACTGGTTCTCCGTTACTAGGCAAGAGCAGTTGCGCCGCTTTCACTCGCGTAAACATGACTTGGTTAAGCAATGGAAACTTAGCCCGATTGATGTGGAATCTTTAGATAAATGGGATGATTACACTAGAGCACGTGAGTCGATGTTTTTTAACACTGACACCGCCGATGCGCCGTGGACAGTGATTAAATCGGATGATAAAAAGCGTGCGCGTTTAGCTTGTATGCGTCACTTTTTGTATAACTTAGATTATGATAATAAAGACACATCAGTTGTTTATCAGCCTGATGAATTGATTTGTGGCACTGTTGAAAGAATGTACCCTGATGAAGCCAGCTCCTAGGTACTGTTAATAATACTATTCTGGCTTAAGGAAAGACTGATCAAGTTGATTAAAATTTAGCGTAGAAAAATTCGTCGCTATTTTTCATGAACTGAGACGTAATAGTCATTCTATTACGCCGATCTTCGTGGAAAATATCGGCGAATTTGGCTAGCTAAATATAATTGGACTTGATCAGTCTTTCCTTAAGCAGTGGTTCTTATTCTTAGGAGCCCCGCTTAGGCTAGGGAAGTTCTTCTCAAAAACAGTTGTAGAAAGTACAATGCTCTTATATTCAAGAGAGCAACAATAATGCACGCAATTCATAGTGAAGAGGATGTACACGCTAACCGCCGCGACCTCCATAATCTTCGCAATCTCCTACCTTATTTAAGTGCCTACAAAGGGCGCGCTATATTTGCATTAGTTTGTTTGGTTTTATCCAAATGGGCGAATGTTTCTGTGCCATTAGTCTTGCGAGAAATCATCGACCATTTCGAGGGTAAGCAAGAACAATTAGTGGTTGTGCCTATTGCTTTGGTTGTGGCTTACGGTGCTTTTCGTTTATTAAGTTCTTTATTTAATGAGCTTCGTGATTCGGTGTTTGCGCGAGTACGCTTTCACGCCATGCGTGAGCTTTCTAATAAAGTGATGACGCATCTACATCAACTATCATTGCGATTCCATTTAGAGCGCAAAACAGGCGCGATAAGCCGTGATATTGAGCGAGGTTCGCGCTCGATTGGATCATTGATGAACTATCTCGTATTTAGCATGATTCCTATTTTCATCGAATTCAGTTTGATCGCTATTATTCTACTAAGCCAGTACACATGGTTTTTTGCAGTTACTATATTTGCGACAGCTTTTGTTTACATTATATTTACTCTGTTGATGTCAGATTGGCGTATGGATTACCGCCATAGAATGAATAAACTTGATTCTGAAGCCAATACTGTCGCCTTTGATAGCTTAATCAATTACGAAACAGTGAAGTATTTTAATAACGAAGCCTTAGAAATTAAACGCTATGATGATTTGATGGATGGTTGGGAAGACGTTGCCGTAAAAAGCCAAACGACTATGTCGATGCTCAACTTTGGTCAAGGAACGATTATTGCCATTGGTGTCACCTTGATTATGTTTTTAGGTGTGAATGGCGTAAGTAATGGCACAATTTCGATTGGTGGTTTGGTGATGGTGAATGCGCTGATGTTGCAGTTGTTTATTCCACTTAACTCGCTGGGTATTATTTATAGGCAAATTAAATATACATTGGCTGATATGGATTTAGTTTTTAAGCTATTAAAGAAAGAGCCAGAAATTCAGGATGAAAGTAATGCAAATGATTTGTTCATCGAAAAAGGCGAAGTACGTTTTGAAAAGATAGACTTCTCTTATCAAAAAGAACGAGGGATATTGCATGGGGTTGATTTTACAATCCCTGCGGGAAAAACAGTCGCTGTTGTAGGTTTTAGTGGTGGCGGGAAATCTACGCTAGTGCGTTTGTTATTTCGCTTTTACGATGTAATAAAAGGCAGAATATTAATAGATGGGCAAGATATTAGCCAAGTCACACAAGATAGTTTGCGTAAAGCAATCGGCATCGTTCCACAAGATACTGTTTTGTTTAACGAGAGTATTTTCTACAATATTCAATACGGCAATTTGAATGCGACAGAAGCTGATGTAAAGCAAGCGGCAAAAATGGCGCATATTGATCAATTTATCGAAAGCCAGCCAGATGGCTGGAGTAGTATTGTGGGGGAACGAGGTTTGAAGTTATCAGGTGGCGAGAAGCAACGTGTGGCGATAGCACGAACAATTCTTAAAAACCCTTCAATACTTATATTTGATGAAGCTACCTCTTCTTTAGATAGTACAACCGAGCAAGCCATTCAAAAAACATTGCATGAAATATCATCAGATACTACTACCCTAATTATTGCGCATCGTTTATCAGCGATTGTAGATGCAGATATGATTATCGTTATGGAAGCTGGCAAGATTATTGAAAGAGGTTCACATCAGGAGTTACTGGCACAGAAGGGGCGGTATTTATCTATGTGGGAACTACAGCAAGATAAAGTTTAGTGATTATGTTTTGGATGAAGGGTCACGAAAATCACTTCACTTTTGATGTTTACTTATCTAAATAATGACACTTCGTCCTAAAACATAGACCATTTAATCCTACGTCACCAATCGACTGCCGTTAGCGGTATAAGCCATATTCAAAGTAAAAAAGCATTGCTATAGTTCTTCCCAGTTACAGCGAAAGCGAGTAAATGTAATAACCGAGAAATAAATAAAAATACTCCAAATTTTATTTAAAGATAGACGCAGATAGGATATACCAGTTGTGACCAAGGATTGGTTAAGGCGATAAAGGTTGAAGTGCTTTTAAGTCGCTAAAGGATATTTACAACTGGGAGCCAAGGATGGCTCAATTTATTTCAAAATGCCTCTAGAGATCTACAAGTCTTTAGGGGTATTTTTTTGTCTTGAAAACAGTAGAATGAAAGAGGGTTAGGAGTTCCGTCTTATTTGCTAGAATTGCTTTTAATGTTTGTGAAGAATGAAAGAGGGGTAAAATCACCACTTGCCATTTTGTAATCTTTATCATAAATAGTTTCTGAGTCTTTCTTTTTATTTGCTTTAGTATTTTCATTTTCGCTTTCAAAAACTTCTTTTGTGATTTTTTCGGCATCACTTATTTCAATACTACTCAGTTGAGCTGACTTCTCTTTAATATCTGTTTCAATTTCTTTTAGTTCATCAAGCATGATTTTTGTTTCATCAACTCGGCTACGAATGTCAGTAAACATATCGTGAGTAGAATCTAATGTGGTTGAGAGTTTCATTATTTTTGAATAATCAAGTAATTCTAAATTCTTTTGAGTTTGTGTATTGATATTATGGCTTTGTTCTTCGTGTCGGCGCATGGTTTCAATATGTTTTCGGCTTTCATCGATATTGGCGTTTAATTCTTGGCGAGCTAAATCTGCTACTTGAAAAGTAGTATCAAATTGTTCATAAGCTTGTTCTTCGTAAATAGTTAGTTCTTCTGAGAAGCCTTTTAGAGATTTCTCTGCAACTACTTGGTGTTCTTTGAGTAGCTTTAAAAGCTGCTTTGATTCTACGAAGGTTTCTTCAAGAGTTTCTGCAAGTTGGTTGGATATGTCTGAATTGTTTTTTATCACTGCATCTTGTTCTTGATGTTTGCTTAAAAAGTCTTGTAACAAGTCTTGTGAAAGTTCTTTTTGGCGTTGCATTGTATCAATGCCTTCATCAACTTTGCTTAGATTGTCATCTAATCCTTGTTGTACTTGGCTGATAGTTGATACGGTATCTTCAAGCTGACCTTTCCAGTAATCTTGAATATCATTCATGCGCGTGCTGACATGAGTTGTTACTTCTTTGAGTTCTTTTTCACGTTCTACAATCTTTTCAGTAACTTCTAATATTTTTTCGTTATTCTCATTTGCTACATTAATTTTTTGAGTTAATTGCTTGGATTTGTCTTGCATATCAGAAACTATCTCGACAGTTTCTTTTTCTTTTTCACGGACACTAGCGGCAGCAGAAACGATGTTGTCTTTCTCTTGTTCGGCTTCAATTCTGAGGGCTTTGATGAGTTTCTTTTCTTTATTCGCCGCCCAGCGACCAAGAAACATGACAAGTACAGAGATTATTAGAGCAGAGGCAACAATACCAGCGACAACAAGCTCGATAATGTAAGAGAGTGGGTTGTTAGCGTTAGTTTGTGATACACCAGATGTCCCCGTCACTCCTGTTATTTGAGTTGTGCCTTCCGCTGTTGAAGATACATTTTGGAGGTAATCTTGAAGCCCAACCGCAGACGCATCAAAAGAAGATAAGCTGATAAGAATCAGAAAACTTAGGCTTGTGATGTACTTCATAGTGTTTCCTTGGTTACTTACTATGCGTTAGATAATTAAAACCTGCACAGGGAGATGATGCCATTTTTAACATTGTTATTTATATATAATCAATAAAGGTTAGTGTTTACAATTGTATAAGTAGTGTACAACAAAAAACTTGGTTGATTAATCCTTTTGTGGACTATTTTAAGCGAGTGCTACTATCCTGTATTTGGAGAAAATTCATAGGTGGTGTTAATGCGTGTTTTTTCGTAATATAACTTGTTTCGTTTAAATTTTTAAGAGGGAGTTAAAATGGCTGGAGCAAGTTTGTTGACACTGCTAGACGATATAGCGGTACTGTTAGATGATGTGGCTATCTTAACTAAAGTCGCTGCCAAAAAAACGGCAGGTGTATTGGGGGATGATCTCGCATTAAATGCGGAACAGGTATCGGGTGTACGAGCAGAACGAGAGTTGCCAGTAGTATGGGCTGTCGCTAAAGGCTCTTTTCTAAATAAATTGATATTAGTACCTGCAGCACTTGCAATTAGTGCTTTTATCCCTTGGTTAATAACTCCATTATTGATGTTGGGAGGTGCTTTTTTGTGCTATGAAGGCTTTGAAAAGGTAGCGCATAAATTTCTTCATTCTAAAGAAAGTGTCGAAAAAAATAGAACAGAAAAACTAAAAGCAATTATTGACCCCAATGTAGATATGGTTGCTTTTGAGAAAACAAAAATTAAAGGTGCAATTCGTACAGACTTTATTCTCTCTGCTGAAATTATTGTAATTGTACTGGGGGCAGCCAAAGACGCACCCTTTATAACCCAAGCACTTGTGGTTTCACTGGTTGCTTTTCTCATTACCATCATTGTTTATGGTCTTGTTGCCGCTATTGTGAGAATGGATGATGCAGGTTTGCACTTGCTAAAAACTAAAGTTAAAGGTGCCTGGGGCAACTTCAAGCGTGCTGTTGGTAGAGGTTTGTTAATTATTGCGCCAAAGCTAATGAAGACGCTCACGATTGTTGGAACTATTGCCATGTTTTTGGTAGGAGGCGGGATTCTGTTTCACGGTGTTCCGAACTCCCATCATTGGTTAGAGTATGTTGAGAAAATGCTTTATCAGGTCGATGGTATTGGTGGCGTGTTAGCTGCAATTGCTCCAACCATAATAAACGGGTTGTTTGGGTTGTTGGCTGGTGGCTTACTTGTATTGATTATTTCTTTTGGTGCAGGAGTCTTCTCGCGTTTCAAAAGTAGTTGATGTGTGAATAGTGAGTGAGTTGCAACTTTATTCTTTAAGTTTTATTTTAAGTTGCCCTTCTTCTATTTTGATATTTTCAACACCGTCAGAGAATGACTTCCAAAAGCCTTCGTCACCACCAAATTCTTTGACAAGATCTACGTTTTTAAGATTTCCTAACCATGCATTTGGTATGGGTACACCCCATACGCTAACACCCTTGAGAATAACGATAGGTCGCCCATTAGCGTAAGCTAATTCTGCGCCCGCATTAGCTTTGAGAGTTTTACCACCCAAAATAGGGAAGTCAGGATCAAGAGGGATAATCATTTTTACACTAGCTAGATTATCAGCAAGATCAATTGCAGCTTTGTCAGCAAGGTCTGTATTTTTTGCTAGCATTGCATTGAGTTCCTTCTCGCTAAAGGTGATTTCACGTTTTGCACCAACTTCAGAATAAGGCTCGGGAGCTAAATCATTTGGATTATCATTTGAAGATGAAAGCTCTGGTAAGCCAAAGTGTTTGAGTTTTTGATTAAGTTGAGACTCTTCGCGTTGATTGAGCTCAACAGGCTCTAATTGCTTAGGAAAAAGATAATAATTGATGATAAAAACAGTGGCAATCACCGAAATGATGATAGTGATTAGCATGATGCCGAGTGTTTTTAAGCACCCACCTTTTTTGGAATCTTCGTTTTCAGTATCCATTGATAAACGTTTCTTATTGAATTAACGAATATCATACAGAACTTAAGCTTGAGACACTAATCAGATTGATAATAAACTTTGACAGTGTAAATTAGCAGGGGGTTATAGTTTTAAATTCAATGGCATAAAATTCGATATGAATAAAGATGTATACTACTGAATTTATTAAAAAAAATATTATTTCGATTTAATTGAATTATTGGTGAACTTACAGAGGAGAGAGTGTCTCTAAGCGGTTGTAAATATAGAATGTTGTATTTGCGCAACATGTTTTAAATATTAAAGGATGCAAACAATGAAGAAACAATCACTTAAAATGGCAATAGGTTTAATACTTTCAGGGGCAGTAATTCCCGCTATGGCAGATGTAAGTCTTTATGATTACACTGAGGCAACAAGCGCTTATGAAGATGCGTACCTATCAGCTAATGCAAACCTATCTAAGAATAGGGGAGATGCACAGACTGGTTACGATCTCAAATTAAAAGGCGATTACGAGAAAGTTATTAGCACCCCAAAACAAGATAAAACATTCAAGTTTAATGCGGATGGATATGTGAATCGAGCTAGTACAGTAGGCGCTAAAAGCACGGATGTGTATACCGCTGGCGCGAGCACAACAATTGACACTTACTTCAGCGAAGGAAGTAAGGGAGCATTTTGGTTTGGTAAAGCATCAGTTGGAGCAAGTAGCGAAAGTAATGATTTGGATACAGCATTAGGTCTTGGTGTTGGTTACGGTCGTGTAGTTAATGTGACACCAATGGCAAAATCTATTCGATTGGTAGATGCTTTGATAAAAAGTGGATCTATTAGACGGAAGCCATCAAAAGCAGTTTATAATCAAATAGCTCAAATTATTGCTAAAGATTCAGAGTATGCAAGCAAGTATGGGCGTAAAGATTACCAAAAAAGCTGGATAGGAGATATCGAGTCAGCTTTAAAAAGTGCGGGTATTCTTTCAAGTAGTAACCTCAGTGCGGCAGGTGTTCTTGGAATTAGACAAGTATTAGTTGATGAACGTATTTCAACACGCAAGTTAGGCTGGAAAGTTCGTGCAGGCTTAAATTATGTTGGATCAAACTTTAGCGGAATAAAAAATAAACCTGGTTTGGAGTTAGGCGCAGAATATCACCGCCCGATAAGTAATCGTACGCAGTTTTCAAACGAGGCTGTTCTTTCTACAGTGTTTGATAATACCGCGTCAGATGCATATAAGCTTAAAAATAAAATGACATTAACGCACGAAGTTGATGCCCGTATTGATTGGGAGAACTCATGGACTCTTGGGTATGATAAGGTTTCGGGAGGAAGTGATATTACAACAAATACCCTAAGCTCTACGTTCCTATATGAATTAAGTAACTCTCTTGATTACAGTGTTTCGGCTAAGCTGACGGATACTAATGGCACTGCAAATGATGGCTTAGATAAGAGTATTAATATGGGTATTCGTTACCGTTTAAAGTAATGTAAAGTTCACAGTCATGAAGAGAATTGCGAGTTTTTCATTATGATTGAGTTAGGTAAACAACATAGTTTATCATTAAGGCGGTAAGAGAAATCTTATCGCCTTTTTTGTTGATAAATCATGTTTGTTTTAGCAATATTCATGTGATTTGACTTTATCAGTCTTTCCTTAAGTGATTTTTTAGTTCTCAGTATCATATTTCTCGACCCTAATGCTGAATTTCTCTAAACTACGCAAGTTATGATCCTAGAAGTTAAAAACCTACAATGTATCCGTGGAGATCGTGAGTTATTCACTGATCTTTCGTTTCAGCTAGAAGCGAATCAGTTGATGATACTAGAAGGGCAAAATGGTAGTGGTAAAACAACATTGTTACGGTCGCTTTGTGGCCTGTATCTGCAAGATGAAGGCGATATATTGTGGGATGGTGTACCTATTCAAAAACAAGATGAGAATTACCATCGTGATCTTCTTTATCTTGGGCACTTAAATGGCATAAAAGCCGACCTAACAGTTATTGAAAATCTTCGTATTAATGCTGCGTTAGCAGGTAATACTCCATCACTGGATGTATTGATGGGGGCTCTGGATACGATTGGGCTTTATGCATTTGAGGATTTTCCAACGTCACAATTATCCCAAGGGCAAAAGCGCCGTGTAGCGTTAGCGCGTTTATTGATCAGTAAAGCAAAGCTATGGATTTTAGATGAGCCTTTTGTAGCGCTGGATGTTGCAGCGGTCGAATTATTGCAAACTATTATTGCTAATCATGTAGATAATGGTGGGATGGTTGTCTTAACGACCCACCAAGAAGTACCTTTAACATCAGGGAAAATTAAACGACTTTCGCTAAATGAAAAACCTCTTGATGATGGTGAATGCTAATTATGTTTAATGCTTTTTGGGTTCTTTTAAAACGTGACTTGTTGCTGGCATTACGCCGCCGTAGTGAGGTTTTTACCGTACTGTTTTTCTTTCTTATCGTGATTAGCCTGTTTCCACTGGGTGTCGGAAGTGAGGATGCAACACTTAAAAAAATAGCACCAGGCGTGGTTTGGATAGCGGCTTTACTGGCATCTACCTTGGCGCTTGATCGGTTGTTTGCAAATGATTATGTCGATGGAGCATTGGAGCAGTTAACACTCGCACCTCAATCATTGCCCATAATGGTTTTTGCAAAAATGATTGCTCACTGGTTGTTGACGGGTTTGCCGTTAGTATTAATCTCTCCGTTAGTAGGTTTGTTTTATCATCTGCCTACGAGCACGATCGGGGTAATGATGTTGGTGCTTTTACTAGGTACGCCTGTCTTAAGTATGATTGGAGCCATTGCCGCGGCGCTGACATTAGGGCTGCGGGGAGGAGGGGTTTTGGTGTCTTTGTTGGTGTTACCCTTGTATATTCCCGTATTGGTATATGGCTCTGGTGCTATTTCGACTAGTATGGTTGTCGGCTTGAGTATCCAGCCTTATTTATTGTTGCTATCGGCATTTATGTTGCTGGCGCTAATTTTTTCGCCTTGGGCGACAGCCTCAGCATTGAAAATTTCACTGGAATAAGATTAAAAGCCTTTGATGGCTGATTATTTTCGTAAATTTCAGTTTCATTTCAGTTCTAGCTGGTATGCTTTTTCATCGGTGAATAAATTGGTGAATAAAGAAAAATAATTGAGGTCAGACTTTCGAGTTAATGTCTTAATTAATAAATATTAAAGATATAGTGAATTTATTACGCTAGAATATGTCGAAAATTGAGATTTTATAAGACCACCCCCCCCTTTTTTTCGATGATTTGTAGGTTAATTCAAGTAATTAGAATGTACAAATCATCGAAAAAAAGGGGGGGTGGACAGTAAAAACATAAAAAACTAGGGGGTACATCTATTAATTAGGTGTTCCTTCTGCAAGATTACAAGCCACCATATCCTAGGCGCACTTTGAAGGAAATGGTTGACCCTTTACAAAAGTGCAACAACGGAGATGGTGGCTTGTAGTCTTGCCCTGCGGGGCTTAGTCAAAACCCCAAACTCTGCGTTATGATCCATTGAAAGCCAATAAGCATTACAATGGATAATGCCTTGATTTTGGACTTTTGGCGTTGCCAGAAGGAATACCTAATTAATAGATGTACCCCTTAAATATGAAGATAAATTGGTTTAAATACTCCGCACCTATGAATTTTTACCCTCTTGCGGGTAAATTAATTCCCATTTTTTGGTTGTTAGCCATCGCATTGATCGGTCTGGGCTTGTACTGGGGTTTTTTTAAGACAGCAGATATCTTAAATGATCAAAAACAATATTATCGTATTATTTATGTTCATGTTGCATCGGCTTGGATGGCAATGTGGCTTTATGCAGTGATGGTTGCATGGGCGATGATTGGGTTAATCTTTAACACGCGCCTATCTTTTATGATGGCATCCGCAACCGCTGTCACAGGTACAGTTATGACAGTGATTGCGCTAGTTACAGGCGCAATTTGGGGTAAAACAAGCTGGGGAACATGGTGGGATTGGGATCCAAAACTCACCACTTTCTTGATATTGCTCTTTATCTATATAGGTTACATTGCGCTACAATCAGCAATTGATGATACACGCCGCTCTGATAAAGCTTCGGCCTTGTTAGCTTTGGTTGGTTTAGCGATAGTGCCTGTAATTTATTATGCGGTGAACTGTCCAGACCCGAATGAATGTGCGTCACTGCATCAAGAGTCATCTTTAAAACGTGTTGAATCAAATATCCTAATTGGTATGTTAGTTACAACATTGGGATTTTGGATGTATAGTTTTGCAACCATATTAATGCGAGCAAGAAATATTATTCTTGAACGTGAACGAAATACATCATGGGTGTCAAAGCTTGAAGAGGTGAACCGATGAGTGAATTTTTCCACATGGGCGGTTTTGGTGCTTATATTTGGAGCGCAATGGCAACGGCTTTGTTTTTAATGTTGCTAGAGCCGATGATGCTAGTCATAAAAAGGCGTTCAGTATTAGCAGATATTAAAAGAATTAAGCGTCTTGAAGAACGTAAAAGCCGTAGATGATAGAAAGTAGTTAAAGTAGAAATTAAAAGAAGTCTCTGAAAAAACTTCGTCATTCTGGCGGAGGCCAGAATCCATCCATGAAGCGACACTACGCTCAATCATGGATACCGGCCTTCGCCGGTATGACGTGTTTAGGTAAATAAATTATGAAACCAAGAAATAAACGAATTATTTTTGTAGTACTTGCATTAGTTATGGTCGGCGCAGCATCCGCCTTAATCAGCAAAGCAATGAAAGGTAATCTAGCTTATCTGCACACGCCAGAAGAAGTGCTGACGGGTAAAGTGCCAAAAGGCTCTACTTTTAGACTAGGTGGATTAGTGAAAGAAGGAAGTTTTAAACGTAGCGAAACCGAGTTAGAAGCGCGTTTTGTTGTAACGGATAACCGTGGCAATGAAATTACTGTAGTTACTAATAAAATCCTCCCAGATTTATTTAAAGAAGGTAAAAGCCAAGTATCACGCGGAAAAATGGGTGACGATGGCTTATTTTATGCTGATGAAGTCTTAGCAAAGCATGATTCAGAATACATGCCAGCCGAACTAAAAGATGTATTAGATAAAGAGCATATGCGAGCCCCTGCTAATGTAGATGGCTCTGAAATTAAGGCAATGACAGGTCAAAAATCATGATTCCAGAGATTGGTCACTTCGCATTAGTATTAGCCCTGTCTGTTGCCATAGTGCAGGGTATTTTCCCGCTAGTAGGATCACTCATGGGTAAGCCCCAATGGGTATCTCTCGCTAAACCTGCGGCTTACGGTCAACTTCTGTTTATGGTTATTTCGTTTGCTTGTTTGGTCTATGCCTTTGTGGTTAATGACTTTTCAGTGAAATATGTGGCAAACAATTCTAATACCAGTATGCCTACTATGTTTAGGGTGTCTGCAACATGGGGCGCACATGAAGGCTCATTGTTGCTTTGGGCAATGATTCTGTCAGGATGGGGCGCTGCTGTAGCATTCTTCAGTAAAGGAATTCCACCAATTATGCTTTCTCGTGTGTTAAGCATCATGGGTTTGATTGGTGTGGGCTTTATGTTGTTTATCATTGTGACTTCAAACCCGTTTTGGCGCTTGTTAGATATTCCATTAGAAGGGCGACAGCTTAATCCTTTGCTACAAGACTTTGGTTTGATTATTCATCCGCCGATGCTTTACATGGGTTACGTGGGCTTATCAGTTGCATTCTCATTTTCGATGGCGGCAATGATAAGTGGAAAACTTGATGCGTCATGGGTGCGTTGGGCAAGACCTTGGACGAATATTGCATGGGTGTTTTTAACATTGGGTATCGCGCTAGGTAGCTGGTGGGCATATTACGAATTAGGTTGGGGCGGATGGTGGTTCTGGGATCCTGTCGAAAATGCATCGCTCATGCCTTGGATTGTTGGCACTGCACTGATTCATTCATTGGCTGTAACTGAGAAACGCGCCAGCTTTAAAACATGGACGATATTGCTTTCTATTTTAGGGTTTTCATTAAGCTTACTCGGTACCTTCTTAGTGCGCTCTGGTGTACTAACATCCGTACATTCATTTGCCGCTGATCCAGGTCGTGGACTGTTTATACTGATATTCTTGCTAGTAGTTATAGGTTCATCATTAATATTATTTGCTTTTAGAGCGCATAAATTTCGTTCGATGGGGACATTTTCCCTAGTCTCGCGTGAGTCAAGTTTGTTAGTTAATAATGTGATTTTGTTGGTTATGACTGCTACCGTTTTACTCGGTACACTTTATCCATTAATCATTGATGCTTTAGGCTCGGGTAAAATTTCAGTGGGTCCGCCGTACTTTGATAGCGTAATTATTCCCTTAGGAATGATATTGTTCTCAGTGATGGGTTTAGGCTTCTTTTTACGTTGGAAAAAAGATTCAGCTTCAAGAGTCTTGAAGCAGGTTTGGATGCCTTTGGCTGCCAGTTTAGTCATTGCATTTGTTTTGCCACTGCTAGTTGTTTCTGAATTTAATATTAAAACGGTGATTGGTCTATTTGCAGGTAGTTGGATAACACTTGCGGCATTAATGTGGGTTGTAAGCCTTGGGCGTTCGCCGTTTAAATTGCCATTGGCAAGCTGGGGTTCTGTGATTGCGCATATTGGTATGGCGACATCTGTTATTGGGATTACATTAGTATCTGTTTACGATACGGAAAAGGATGTACGTCTTGAAAAAGGGCAAAGCTATGAAATGGCAGGTTATGTATTTTCTTTCCAAGGCGTAGAAGCACACAAAGGCGCAAACTACACGGCTAACCGTGCAACCATGACAATCACTCAAAATGGCGAATTAGTGACAACTATTCATCCAGAAAAACGTGATTATGGTCGTGATGCAATGCCAATGACAGAGGCGGGTATAGATGCAGGATTTACCCGTGATTTATTCGTAGCACTCGGTGAGCCTCTTGGTAAAGAGGCGTGGAGTTTCCGTATTTATCATAAACCCTTTGTTCGTTGGATTTGGCTAGGCGGTATTTTGATGGGCTTGGGTGGATTACTTGCGGCACTTGATAAACGCTATCGTAGAATGCGAAAAATTGCTATCGATCCAGTTAAAAGTGAATCTGCAGAGCTGCCTGAAGAGCTATCCAACGATGCAGCAGGTGCAAGGGCATGAAGTTTTTCATTCCATTCGCGGCATTTGGCGCTTTGGTTGCTTTACTTTTATTTGGTTTAGGCAATGATCCTAAGGCGATCCCTTCCCCATTTATTGGGCAACCCGCACCCGCATTTAGTTTGCCCCGTTTATACAAACCAGAACAAAAAATATCTACTGAGGATATGAAAGGTCAAGTATGGGTGTTAAACCTTTGGGCATCATGGTGTGTTTCATGTCGTGCAGAGCATAAAGTGTTGAGCCGCCTTATAGCAGAAACTAAAATTCCTACTATTGGCTTAAATTATAAAGACTATGGTACAGAAGATTATGGTGATGAAGCCTTGCAATGGCTTGCCTCATTAGGAAACCCTTTTTATGCAGTTGCTGTAGATACAAATGGCAGTGCAGGAATCGATTGGGGGGTTGTAGGTGTCCCAGAAACTTTTGTAATAGATAAAAAAGGTATCGTTCGCTATAAATTTACTGGCCCAGTTTATGATCAAGCAGTTGATGAAATTTTAATCCCTTTGATCGAAAAATTGCGTAAAGAGGAAGGCTAAAATGCATACGAGGTTACTTAAATCCTTTTTGGTCGCACTATTATTTGCACTATCAATTAATGCTTCATTTGCTGTGAAAATAGAGTTTCATGACTTTAAAACTAAACAGCAGGAGCAATTGTATTTACAACTTGTAGCTGAATTACGATGCGTAAAATGCCAAAACCAAAATCTTGCAGAATCAAATGCAGAGTTGGCAAAGGATATGCGTGATAAAACTTATGAGATGGTAATTAAAGGCGCTACTCGAGCCGATGTGGTGGGCTATATGACAGCACGTTATGGTGATTTTGTGTTGTATAAACCGCCTTTTAAAGCAAAGACTTTACTTTTATGGGTTGGCCCTCCCATATTTCTATTTTTGAGTTTGTTCATGTTGTTTAAACTTATTAGAGGTCAAAAAAATCAACCTAAAGAGTCACTCAGTGAGGCAGATCGTAATTCAGTTCGTGAATTACTGGCTTCTAACGCTAAGAAATAAAAAACCAATAGAGATTCCCCCCTTATGATATTTTGGATTATCAGTGCGATATTTATACTTACCGCTTTAGCTTTTATTTTACCAGCGATGCTACGTAAACGCTCTCACGTCTCTGGAGGACAACGAGAGCAAAATATTTTTATTGCTAATGAGCAATTAAAAGATTTGGAAGAGCGTTTTGAGAAAGGTGAGATCGAGAGTGAAGATTACCAATCTGCCCGTGACGAACTGGAGCAATCATTATTTTCTGATATAGAGGGTGGTGACTTTGAAGCGCCGCCTAATAGTAGAGGGAAGTCATCATTATTAAGTGTTTTTTTTATTGCCTTGCTAATCCCTGTAATTACCATCCCTACCTATCTAAAAGTAGGTGATTTAACATTTACAACAATGCTTGATTCTAAAGTTGCCGCAAAACAAGCTACAGATAAACTAGTACCAAGAAATGCCGATGGTTCTCCTGACATCAAAACAATGATTATTGGTTTGCAAAAAAAGATGGAAGAAAACCCTGATAACTTTACGGGGTGGACAATGCTAGGTCGTTCCTACATGGTGCTCAAACAGTACCCAGAAGCTGTAAAGGCTTATGAGCGAGCATTAAAGCTAAATCCTAAATCAGTCAATGTAATATTAGCCGTAGCAGATTCATTAGCAATGGCAAGTAATGGTGAAATTGTGGGTCGCCCTGTTGCCCTAATTAATCAAGCATTGGAGTTAGAGCCAAATAATTTAACCGCACTCTGGTTAGGTGGCATGGCTGCTCGCCAACAAAAAGATCATGTACTTGCCATTACACGCTGGAAAAAAGTATTGTCATTAGCTAAAAATCCGAGCGAACGTGCAGAAGTAAGGTCTTTAATAACAGAGGCGATGTCACAATTAACACCAGAACAAAAAGAGAAAATAAGCGTTATAAAAGAGGAGATGGTAACAATCCCAGGTATTACGGTCACTATTAGTCTATCTGCAGAGTTTAAAGCACAAGCAAAGCCCACTGATTTAGTATTTATCTATGCGAAAGCTATGAGTGGGCCGCCGATGCCATTAGCGGCGGTGAGAAAGCAAGTAAAAGACTTACCATTAGAGATAGAACTGAATGATGCAATGGCAATGATGCCAAGTTTAAAGCTCTCTGCATTTTCAGAAGTAATTGTTGGCGCAAGAATTTCAAAATCGGGAAGACCTATTGCACAAAACGGAGATCTTTTTTCCGAAAAATCATCAATAAAAGCTGGTGATAAAGTTAGTTTAGAAATTAATTCGGTAGTATCTAAATAGCCAATTTTTTTTAGAAAAATAATTTCTATACTGATTAAAACTAAAATTTTTGGTCTGGATCAGTTTTTTATTCAAGCAGTGAGTTCTGTTGTTGGATAAAATTTGCAACTAGTTACTTTGTTACGCCCACTTTGTTTTGATGAATACATTGCGCCATCAGCTAATCTTAATAGTTCTTCTAATGTGGGTGCTTCACTACCTGCTTTATAAATAACGGTACCAATTGATAAACTTAAATTGATAGTAATTCCTTTAACTTTGATTGGGTTAACCTCAGTAATGAGGCGAATATTTTCTGCTACAGCCGCTATTGTTTTCTCTGAAGAGTTATTCACATAGACTATAAATTCATCTCCTCCTAAGCGAGAAACTAAGTCTCCTTTTCGTGTCGATTTTTGCAGAATCATTGAAATATGCTTTAGAGCTAAGTCACCTATTTCATGGCCGTGTAAGTCATTGATTGATTTAAAATTATCAATATCAATAAGTATTAAACCTATATTCTTATTTTTTTCGATCACTCTATTTATATAGTTGTTGAAGAAACGTCTGTTTGCAAGGGACGTTAAGTAATCTTTGCTACTAACATCGTAGAGATGTTTGTTCATTGATCTTAGGTTTTTTGTGGCTTTATTAATATCCCTACTCAGTGAAACGTTCAGTTTTTTAACTTCTCTATTTGAATTTTGCAAGCTTGTGAGCAACAGTGATATTGAATCCCATAGTTGGTTAATTTCTTTAGGACTATTTTTAGGTATTGAACCAAGTTGTATAAAGTCATAACCCGCAGACGCATCATGT